>Ga0065711_1006006_pt1 | contig 18561 bp, 13 predicted proteins | sample Hoacrofraction12_FD_59098 | JGI IMG/M metagenome (GOLD analysis project Ga0065711, IMG submission 59098) | Hoatzin crop microbial communities from Cojedes, Venezuela - Epithelial fraction 12 v2 (version 2) | ecosystem: Host-associated > Birds > Digestive system > Esophagus > Crop | place...
ATGGTGCGGCCGGCCCAGGTCTAAGAGGTGATAGTTTGTCAAATCCCACTGACCATCTTTAAAAACAGAACGAAAAAAACCAAAATAAAACATAGGTTCCTATGATTTCTAAAATTATTTAAAAGTACAGGCAAATATCTTAACGGGCTTATTTTTTAAAAGCACTGTAATAATCTGGATAATTTAATACAAACTTATGGCTAGGCTCCTCATTAAAAAATCCCAGCAACTAGTTACATGAACTACCAACATCCCAAATGCTACTTTGTTTTTAATATAATAAGGTTGTATGGTGACTCATATTCAAAACGTGTCAAAACATTTTTAGAAACAGCTAGTTACCTAGTGCTAAATGCTCTACTTGGATAGGCATCAGTACACATTATGACAAGCAACTACCCAACACAGTGCTAGACACTTGCTGCTTGACTGAACATAGAAGTGTTGGCCAGTGCATCAAGATTCTTTTAAAATGTGCTGCAAGATCTTAAGAAAGGCACCTGCAATCTACTAAAGGCGCACTCAATTTGGTCATTCAACACCAAGTAAAGTTCTTCTGTAGACTGAGCTAAGCCACTGATCACTGACATTTACTCGACATCCTTAAGGATTGTAAGCCACTAGAGCCTGAGTTTAAAAAAAACACACACACTAAAAATGTAACGACTTCAACCCAGATGCATCTTTCCCAATATCTGCATTAGGGCTGTGCAGCCTCTGTAACTCTAAATGCTGAGCCCAGGGATTTAAACTCCACAAGGAAAAGAACAAATGAATAGGGATTCTGTGGAAACAAGCTAGCAGATAAGTTCCAGTTTCTCATAGTAAGACTTTCCCCTCCAGGTCCTTATTCTGGAGGCTGAAGAATGGAGCTCTGCTGGCAGTAGTTTGGGCAGAAACTCTGAAGGGATGCTTACAAAATTCTCATTGAAGGACTTCTCCACAGACAATTATTAACACTAGTAACAAAACAGAAGACATGTATAGAGCATGATGAAAAAGCAAAAGAGATGAGGATCAAGGTGGAATTTATCAACCAGCTTTTTGCTATTTAGCTCACATATATCCTATTCTCCTCCTCCTCAGAGTACAAAAAAAATTCCAGGAATGGACCAGGACAGTGCCACAATGGTACCTGAAACTGCAACTGAAATATTAGAAAGATATCTCAAGACAGCCTGTAAAAAGGCCATTGGGGAAAACATTTTCAAAACACTATTTATAAATGGCATATTTGTTTCCTAAATATTGTTATAACTTCACTGGTTTCAAGATCTAATAATACTTACCAACTCCGCGGTGAAATATTGCTAGTGTTCCATCAGCTAGTGCAACTAATACTATTCCTTTTACATGTCTGTGAAAAAAGGAGGCACACGAATAAACACCATTAGACTGCATTTCTCAAATTGGAAGTTTAAGGTACAAACATTTTGTATTTCACAATACTTTTTATATTCACATTAGCCCTGGTGTTTTGATTTCTGCAATATAGCTCAAGAGAAGCGACAGTAGCGAGGCGTCAAAATCCAGTTCTGAAAGCTTAAAAACATATCTAGCTACAATGCCTAAAGAAAACACCAAGGATAACAACCTGTAACTGTTCTGAGCATACAGCCACAGCTCATCATTTGAGCTATAGTATTTCCAACAGATACAAGATTCATCTTACTTGCTTTATTCCCCAAACGTTTTCCACTGCCCCTCAAATAATATGCATGCATTTATGGCCACTGACATTCCCGCTATCTGAGGAGGAAATACAAAACTACTTCGCAAGTATTTTAACAAAAGCTCATTATGATTTACAGCACATTCTTTCAGGACTTACACAATACTGAGAATAGAATCTTTAAGTTTAATGGCATGAACACATTTCCTCCACTGGGCCACTGACGAATGAACATACAGGCTGCAAAGACAAATCAGGAGGGATTAAAAGCACTAGGAAAGGTCTACCAGACAGGAGAAAAAAACAAAACGCAAAACCCCTGTAACAGAAACCCACAATCAAAAGGGAAAGTAAGTTTTTATCTTCCACTGAAGACTGAAAGAACAAACTACATGAGCAACAGAATTGTTTTTCAGAGGCCTAAAACATTACCAACTCCTTTGCAGATACATAGACAGTAAAGAGGGCAATAAATTTTTCCAGCATAATAAAACATTGAGAGTTATCGAATTATCAGTCCATAACAATTTCTTTGACTACAAAAAAAACCCACCAAAACTTTTCTGCATGGAAAAGTGTTATGTGCCAAAAAGAGCTTGCTAATCACCTACAACAATTTCTTTGAATTCTGTAATGCCTAAATGTAGCAAAGCCTACAAAGTTTACGCTCTCTGGAGGTGTTCTTGCACTTAGTCTTGAGACAGTAATGAGGCCTATAGGCACACGAAGCAAGTTCAAAATAATTCTTCCAAATAAATTCCAAAGAAATTTAACAAGATTAGCATTTTCTTACCATCCATTCTGTGCTCCAAGCCACATTGTCGGTAAAAGGCTACTCATTTTCTGTGCTTCTTCTCTCACTAGATCTTGCTCATTTGGCAAAACTGCAATGTCTTTATATAACTCTGACTCAGTACTAAAAAAATAAAGTTAAAATATGTCGAATAAAATACACAGATTACTCTGACTATAACCTACATATTTACTTCATTGTTGCCAGTTTCCACACTGGCTTTTGAAGTACATAAGTTTTTTAAAAAAAAACCCAGTAACTGTGCATGAAAGTACAATGATACAAATGAAAACCTCAATAACAATTTTTTCAAGTGGACATTTCCTTATATGAGGAAATTTAGGTTCCATTCAAGCCTGTCAGTATTGCTGATATCTCTGGGGAATGGCAGAAGAGAGGCACATGTTAAGAGAAACACTTATAACAAAGCTGTATGATACTTCTGTGCCTGTATGTGGAGAGTGAAGATTCCTGAAGATTTGCAATACTGATCACTTTCAAGCTTCTTCTCCACTCCTGTAACTACTCAGAGATTGAGTATTCTGAGAAAACAAACATACATTTGAACAACCAGTTGACTAGAAAATAGTAGTGTAATTCTTATTTATTTTGACATCAAAAGAGGAAATTTAAACAGGCATCTCCAGATCACCACCATTCACATCAATTCTGTGAGAGGGACTTAGTGACAAACTGGTAGACACTCACTACTCCATTCTGGAGGTGGCTGTACTCAAAGGGGTATGAGCTCACAGACAAAAGACTCTTTTCACACAGGTGACCCTTTCATGCAAGCAAAGCCTAGAGTGTCTTGTATCAAGACTACTTGTATAAAGCTTAACATACTTAAGCAGAAAAAAGTAGTTGTTTTGTCCCTATGTTGTGTTCCTACAAACAATGTATTTTTCTTTTCAAATATATTTTAAGAGGTACAAGGATTGAGACTATGTACCTAGGCTGGTATACCGGAGACGCCTCTGTGGTATTCTGCACTCCCAGAGGATCTGTAAAGACATGCTCTGTGTAGACTCCAGTTTGTGCAATATCAGCTGTGTCTTCACCAGTCCCTGCATTGACTTCTGTTGCTTCTGTTGCCTCCTCTGCTGTCGGAATGTTCTCATCTATTGAATTACTTTCTGTTGCAATATCTATGGAACCAAAAAAAAAATGAAAGACTTCTAACAACTGCAAGAGAATTCCCAATGACTTAAACCAGCCAGAACTTGATACTTAAAACTTCAGTGAATAGCTGTAATAACCAGACAACCATAGTCCAGATTTTATATTTCATCTAAAAAAAAAAAATCAGATCAGACACACCCAAACTTTAGTAGGTTGCATTGTGTCAACAAGCGTCAAATGCACTTTAAGTATCAACCCAGTGACTGATGGCACAGACTGCCCTTTAAGTGATTAACTAGAATGGCAGCAAACAAGTCCAACAGCCACATATCCATTCACAATCATATCACCATACAGCTCTGAAGGGCATATGACAGACAATATTAAGAATCCCTATAAAGTCAGCAGCTTCACTTAAAACTCTATTAAGACTTTACAAGACTTAAAGCATACATTGACATTCTCTCTAGTTATTTGTCAGCAAGATCTGTATTTCAAATACTGAATAACTTAAAAGCTCTCTTTAGACCATGCACAAGATAAGAGTTCTCTGAAAAGTATTTGAAGAAAGAAGCATTTGTCTATACCTATTTAATATCACTCCACAAAGTTTTCAGCTACAATTATACAGTGCAAGTATGTCAGACTTCCAGGCCATGTCTCACAGAGTATTCATTTTATGTTAGCACAGCTTACAGACAAGCTATTTTGTTAAATACTTACACCATTCCTTTTTCAGTTACACGTCATGGCGTTTGGCCATCCCAGGCATACCTGTAAGGTTTTCCTACCTGACTGTTTGTCTGTCATCGGTGAGCCACCGTTCGCATCGTGAGCTACGGCTGCTCCTGTGACACCCTCTGCAGTACAGCCAACGACGGTTATTCCTCCTAGCAAGCTATCGGTTTCCGCAGAGCTGTTGCTAGTCATACTTCCGCACAGAGATGACTTGTCCACTTGACTGGGATCTGCTTCTTGAGACCCTTCTTCTCCTGCAGGATAGTCTGTTTCCCTTGCCCCTGAAAGAGATTAAACTCACATGTTTCTTGTGGCATTAAGGCTGAATCACTTTGCTATCTAGTAACAAACTAAGCTTTCAAACTGAACTCTCCAGCAAGTGAGATTTAACACGCAGATACCTACCTACAAGCTTATTTAAACATCATCAGACATTAAAGATGCAATCACTAAGCTCAAATAGCAAATGCAGTATCTACACATGCTGCACATCTGAATGTCATATGTCGTATTTCAATTTGCAGAGTTATCCAACTATTTTATTTCTTTATTCTCCATTAAAATCAGATTCCATAACAGTGCATATAGGCAGGGAAACCTATCTACATCTTGATAATTTAAATGCAACAGATACTTTGTTCTGGAAGAAAAGCTGCTTTACTCTTCTACAACCCTCTCAAATACTTTAAAGACTTAAAATATTACTCTTGGTTTCTTCTTATTGTACCTTACTATATTTTATGCTGTTTTGATTTTACAAGTTCTACCTAGTTTCAATGGAGCAAAACCTCAGACTTCACTGTAAAGAGATTTCTTCCGAGTTTATTAAACAAGAACTACTTCACTGGAACTAGTGCTACAGACTTCTATAAGTGTAAGCCAAGAAACAAGACATCCAAAAGCACAATTAGTTCTTCTCCAGAATCATAATACCCTCCCACTAAGCTTCCGTCAGTACACTCTCCATATACAACTCTCAATGTAACAAGGATTCCTTCTACAGGAAGCTCCAAGATGTGCTACTTATCTTCAAAAGACTGAAGAGGTCTAAAAAGCCGACATTTTTCTGTTGTGATGTTCACAGTTCCGTAAAACACTGGCACTATTGCACAATTTATAACACAGCAGATAGAATAGTTGGTTCCTGATCTCTCTTCACCTTTGAGTTAATTTAGGTCAAGAGCCAACTGAAGACTGGAACAGTAGAGTAGAAATCCAATAGTCTTCCCTCCAACCAACCAAACGCTTTTTCTTGCTGTGTTACAGTAACGTTTTATGACACTAATTAACAAATCTTTCTTTTTTCATTGAGTAAGAAAGATAAAATAAGATACAGCTAAACCAGCAGGAGCTAACACATCACAAGTCTTTACCTGGTACACTAGCGATACAAAGCACATGAGAATTGCAAACAATGAAACTGTCCAGAATATTTCCTGGTTGATTAGCATCAATAATGATAACTTTTGTAGCAGAATGTGTGCTAGTACAGATCCAAACTAGACTGGATAATTCTTCTTGATGTTTCAGCTCCTTCTGCTGGTCCTGAAGGAGAATAAAAGCAGAACACAAGTAAACAACAACAGAAGGGTGGACAAGAATAGATCTATTGCCTTTGATCTTGTATGTTCTTACTTTATCAACTACAGAACTATACACAAATATGTGATAAGTATCATTAATGCCATTGTAAAACTACATGTATTTACTTGTTCTCTGTGTATTTGGAATATAAAACCCCTCACAGTTCATACTTGTGTAGAAAACTACAGAAAATACTACTACACAGTTACACAGTTAGACAAGTATAAAGCTACATAATACTATCTACGTGCCAGCTACCATACTGGGTATTGTTAGAGATTAATGTGATGTCACAAAGCACTTCAAAATTAAGCCTTTGTTTCTATGCCCTTCATATGAATTCAATTCATGGCTTCTTCACAAAAACATGAAGATTAACCCATTTTTAAACAATGGCACAGATACATAAAAAACCTGTTTTTAAATGGCAGTCAGGATATGAACAACTTTGTCACAAATGTTTTTTAAATGCAGGCAGCACTGGTTTAAGCAGTGCATCATTTTGATGTAAAGTTGATTTGCTCCTCAGATTTGCCAACAAGCTGGCACACAGGAAAGAATCACAGTATTTTTGTAGATGGACTCAATAACCCAAATATCTTGGGTTGATGACTACCCAAGAAAAATCTATTCGTTACTGATAAACCTGATTACAAAATACATTATTGATATACAGATTTTTAAAGATTTTTAACTACATAAACTATTCAACGTGCCTTACAGTGACCTTACCTTGAGCTCTTGGTCTAGTCTATCTAAGCTACTCTGAGATCCTGTTTGCTGCTTGTTGCCATCTGCGTCCACACCAGTCACATCATTGTAGAATACACTAGCACCAACCACAGACCCGCCATCTCGTGTCTTCCCTCCTGAAAGGTTTACCCCTACAGCACACCACAGCTTGAAAGAAAAAGAAATACTCCACTTAAGTGTTAAATTGAAAAAAAGACACACCCATTGTTAAATGTGCTAAGTAATATCAAAATCATTATATATGTGCAGTCTTTTAATTAAGATTAAAATCACGTACACTTCTACTGAGGCTTAAATTCTGATTCATCTACGCTTTAAAAAGAAGGAACTTTATTTTAAAAAAAGTAATGGGGTCTAAAATAAAAACATTCAAGGTATAGGTTATCCAGTTCTCCATATCATCACTGTAAATATCCTACCTTCATAGAAGTATCCTTCTCATCTAAAGGTCTCAGGTAAACAGGTACAGGCAAGTTCTTCATCTTATTGTCACCCTGGCCACCATTTGCCACCTACGCAAAAAAAACCCACCACACACATCACACAAAACCAAAAAGCTTTCCTCTAAGAGGTTTACAGTCTTTGCAACAGTTGATCAGACTGTTGAACATGATTAAGAGTTTTCCATTGTGGTTTTCCTTAGAAAGACTCTTAACTGCAGAAGCTCAACAAAAAAAGTGCTGGAATCACTCAAACACAAGCTGTGAAATTACACTGTTCAAATTTCACAAAACACAAAGTTGATACCACTACATTTGAAAACCTAAGCATAATACCTGTTTGTACTTCTGAGGTAGACTCCAGCCAAATGCTTGCACTCTACCATCCTCTTTCTGAACATGTGCTTTCACTTGGCGATACTGCTCTCTTTTCTGCTCTCTGCGTGAGGCTAAACTGGCTTCAGTTCTAGGGAAGAATCATTATTAAAGAACCTGTTATTTATGCTCTTCCGAAATCTTTGTGTAATAAAAGTTGCTACTAAACTCAATAGATAAGATCTCTGTGGAAACACTGGGTTACCAAAGACATTACTATTTTTTCACACATCACCTATAGAACATCAGGTTTCCTGTGAGCTATTTGTAAAGGACCTGTGAAAGGCAGGTCAAACCAGAAAGTCTATCATCAGTATCCTTAAAGAAAATTAACTTGGATTATGTACCTCTACCAGAAGCTTTAAAAGTTCTAAACCAAAAGGATATATTGCCAAAAAGAAGCACGGGGGGAAAAAAAAAATTACACATATGTGTTCGCCTGACTTATGTTGTTCTTTTTTCCATTGAACTTAAGTATCTGTACAGCTACTACTTAGGTACAACATCTGTACATACAAGTGTATCAAGTGCTGCCTCCTGCACCTAAATGCTCTTTCATGAAACGCAGTGGTGTTTGCCAAACAGAACACTGCTGCCAGGTACCCAGAATACTCCTCCGCTGCTGTGCATTTCCATCTGCATTATGTTCATTTCTCATGTATCAACCAACATACACTTCAGGAGAACATCATAGCAGTATGCTATTTATCTTAGAGGATTAAAACAGTAAATACTTGATAGAGCATATCCAGTTGTTACCAAACCAAAATGTCTTACTCTTCACTGAGGAATTCAAAGGCTTTAGATTTGTCACTAGGTAACTGAGATAAGGTGCTGCTTCTTTTCTTGACTGATGGTGTAATATGCGAGGTCGGAGCATTGTATTTAACATTGACAGGAGGTTCTGGTTTCTTAGCCGTATTGCTAGATGAACTGAAGAGTCTGCTAAAACTAGAAGAAAAAGCCAGACAAGACTTAAGATTTGTAAAATACATCCAAATTTGACTATGTAGGCAAAACACTGCATGTGCTAGCCTGCTCAAGCCAGTTAGATGAGGAAACTGGAGCCCAACATCGCAGCAGCCACCATACACTCAACACACTCAAAGTCACATCTGTCTGACATGACAGAAACTCATGTCAGTAAGGAAAATTCTTAAATAATTATCCCATTCGTCTATCAAATTTAATGGGATCTTCATCTTGAATGAATATCTGCACGAAGCCAACAGAATTAGGATGTGAACACCACACCTGGAAGACAGTTTTACAGAGCATATTAGTTCATGCACAGAGCACCTCAAAAATGCCACCATTTTCTAGGCTAAAAGATAGAATAGTTATCAGCACACCACATCAAAAGGATTATTTGACAAATATCTTATTGTGAATAACACTGGTTTAGATTTAAGGAGCTTGAAGTTAGAAAGGAAAATTTAACCATCAGTAAGCCATACTTCCTAGAGGAAAAGGAAGCCAAAATAAATGCGATCCACACGAGCTATGCAGGTTTCTACTTCTCATCATAAAAAAGAATCAACAAAAACGTTCAGAACAAGAGTCCTAGTGCATATTCAGCTAGAAATAAAAGTGACAGCACTTTGGCATTTAACTTCACAAAGTGCACAGCCATTCACTACGTGATGCAGCTTACGATACATTTTGTCTTCAAGAACAGTCTTACCGAGCTGGCATGCTAGGTAACAAGAGGAGAACAGTTAAGACATCTTCATCTGCCAAAAGATAGTGAGCTAACATACAAAAATGTGCCAGCTAATTGGTTAGGGTCTTTTATTTATTTTTGCCAATGAGTTGTGTTTCAATACTTACAACTGCCAAATGCTTGATCTCTTCTTTTCTTGCATGGCTGGATTTTCTCTTGATGCTCTACAAGAAATGAATTCCAAGTTCACTAAGTAAGCATTAATTAAAACAATGGCAAGGAACAGAACAGTGCATAACTCTTACTGTAAAAACCAGGGTAACATATCGAAAGTATCAAAGCCTGTTTCTTCACATTGCCACTTCGCTTCTGATCAGAGCACAATATTGAAATTCTCACTGGATGAACTGAAGTTACATACTAAACACCATCCACATTTATTTGCAAACACAACTGGCAAGTGCTTTTGAGACAGAAGAAACAAATCCATGGAACACTTTGGACTGAAAACAGCTAGAAGAAAGCAGCAAACCATTTTCAATTCTTTTCTCCTGCTTTTTAGTATTTTAACCAATATTATGCCTTTTATTTTAAAACCTCTTCAACGTATCAGTACATGAATGATAAAGTGACTGTTCCTGACGCCACAGATGCATTAACAGGGATATGAGATCATTTCTACAGGAAACAACAGCTATAAGAGAAGCAAGCCATGTCTGCTTGGGAATATGTATTTTTACTCTCACAGACTCAGAGTCTAAATAGCTCACAGGTATTGAGCATAGAAAAATAAGAGAAATAATAGAAGAAACAAATCCAAGGCCACTGTTACACCTGACCGGCAGGCGGTACCCAGCGACCCCACCACCTCGGGACACGGACACTGCCTGGGGATGTGACAAGCATGAGCTGGGCTGAGGTCCCAGGCAGATTTTTGTTTTTAAAATCATACCTTCCAATTCTCAAATCCAAACTCAATATTCAGGATGCAAATTAGACCAAATTACCGTCTTTATTGCTTATATTTAACAAAGCTTGCATAGTTTTAACATTGCGTTTTCTCCTGAACAACGCCAGTCCTTACAAATGGATTACACTTCGTCTGAAGACTGGATGTTATCCCTGTTTTGACATCTCTGCTGACAACTGGGCCCACTAAGGTATGTGCACACACAGAGTATTTTTTCCTGCCCACCAATATAATGTTATTTACGATCACCAGTTTTTGTAGCTGTTCCAAAATATACACATTTCTTCCAGGGATGCTGAACACATCTTCACTGAGGTCTCGCCAAGAACCTGTATTGACAAGGTAAGTTATACGCCCACAGCTTAAACACAAAGTTATTCATAGGCATGTAGGGAGAGAAGCAGACGGGCAATTAAGGCCTCAGTGTAACTCACTGACCAGATCACTCTGCAGCTAAAAATCAAAAGCTTGTAGAAATCCAAGAAGCTCTATCAAGGATTTTAAAAGACCCTTTTACCTTATCATCTCAGTCCATCGGACAGCTTCCTGAAGCTCCATCAACCTCTCTTTATACTGGTTTCTTTCCATGAGAACACGGGCCATTTCAACACGAGTAAAACGCTTCCGCTGAGCGGTGGGGACATCACTCTGAACACACAAAAAAAGCAAACATAGGACGAACAAAGGAGCACAGCAGGGCCTTGCAGAGTCAGCCTCTGCCTTCCGGTAAGAGTCAGTTTAGGGCACAATTCCAGATTCCAAATAATTTGGGGCTTTGTAAAACTAACTTGATTTTATCTTCCTCTCCTCCTATCCTTTGTATGTAGTATAATCCAAATAAAAAAAAGTTCTTCAAAAAGAATGTGACACACAACAATGAGCAGAGACGAAAGAAAGAAAACTGTATGTGGTCAGTTCAAGCTTACTTGTGATCTTTGGATCTTCTGTCTTCGCTATACACGGAGGAAGTTTACCACTACTTATTCAGCAGTAAAGTTTAGTAGCACCCACTAAACACATGTGAACTTCTAACGTCCCATTGCGAATTACACACACAAAACCCACACATACACACATACACCTACATCATCATCCTCTTTAGCTTTCTGTCTCGCTTCCTCTGCTTCTGCACGAGCTCTAAATACAAAATAAAAAATAGCTGCATTAGATATCACAGTGGGGTGGTTTTTCTTTCCCCCCTCTCTTTCACAACCACGGAATTCAACTTACTTTCTCAGCTCTTCTTCCAGTTCCTTATTCTTCTCTTCAAGCTTTTGTTTTGCTTGTTTTACAGCCTCTAATTCACCTTGTAGCACATCCTTCTCACAGGTCAATTCATCCACCTTTGCTATCAAATCATTCTTCACTACATTCAGTGCATTTCTACATAAACATTTAAAACACACCATTACAAGGATGACTATGGTCTCAGTTTAGCTTCAGCCTGATTTCAATCTTGAATTTGAAGACCTAAACATTTCTTACATAGAGCTGCCGTAAAAAGATACAGCTTTCAAAACCAGATCAAACCCTCTCCCCCCAAATCTCAAAAGCTCAAATACATTCACACCTCTGTATTATGAAAAAAGTACTGATAACTCAGAACAGTTTGCTTAGAGGTTGAATTCCTCAACAGCACTTCAATGATTAGCTTCTGCAGTTACAGCTGTGTTTCTAACAGAAAAGGCAGGGAGCTGATCTCGCTGAACACAGCACTGCATTACTTGTAGCCTGACATGGATAAAGCCAGCTTTTGCTTCTTAGGTCCTTAATTTCTAGAAGAATACCAACTAAGCCCTGTATTTAACCAAATATACCCAGAAATTCAAAATATTTACACCACTACTACTCTTAGCACTGAAAGTGCATTTGTATAATTTCATCTTTCTGTGTATGAAGACGTTGAAGATATAACAAAACGGAGTAGGGCAGTATTTTCTACATGCGCATTCTCACTTACTTTGTCTCCAACAGCTGAGTGTTTTCCAAAATCAGATTTTCAACCTCACGACCCATTCCTTTCCAAAGGAAACAAACACATGAAATTAGCAGATAAAATGGATGTTTTCATAAAATCTATGTTTTGCCATTGCCCAAACCAGCTGAATTTTAAGTATGACAAACTTGTCAGAAAAACTGTGAGCTATCTGAAGTTTCAGGACCTACCTTCTACAATTAGCTTTCCCCTCCACCTTCTTCCCAATCTGCCTTCAGGTAGAGCCTAAAGGCAACCCTGGCTAACCATAGGCTAGTGGCTAGCTAGTACTACCTCCACCTAGGCTGCACATTTTGAAGAGGTTACATTACTACCAAGTCGAAAACCAAACATGGTATCACTGGGGAAGCATTAGTCCACAAAAAGTTAAGTCTGAAATGCTCAACTGTCTTTTACACAATTTTAAATACAACAGTATATCAATTATAGACACAAGACATGCTGAATTTTAAAGGTCAGAATGTGAAAGCTCTGCAGACTTCCCCAGAGCAAATGATACCTTACCAAAGAAATTATGGTCTTTAAAGCCCATGCATTCCATGTAGAGCAAAAACAAGAACAAGAAACATTTCATGTAAGGTGTAGTATGAGTGGAGAGCAATACAATATTTAGACATATGAAGTAAGAGTGAATTAAAACAAAGTAGAATGTGGTGTGATTAGAAGCAGGATTTATATGAAAGATAGATGTTAAAGAAGTTTGTCACAATCATTTCTATTGGTTAGACCTCTTATAAAAATCAGTAACAATAAAAGTCTATGTCATTTAATTTAAAAGGGCAATACTTGGAAAAAATGCTTAGTCATTCAGTAAAAGTGCTACTATGGAAAAAAATGATCATAACTCTTCATGTAACTACTTAAATATTGTTTAAATTTCTGGAAATTAATTTCTCACCCTAGTGTTTGCATGCCCAAAATAATATGATTTGCAGGTTTCTAAAAAAAATAAACTTTCAGGCAGAAAATAATTATTTTGCATCTTGCACAGCAAAATAATTACGACACTGATAATGCAGAAATTATGCTAATTCAAGATTAACACAATAAATGAAAAAGGTATCTTAACGGTGGAGACCTTTTGAAATACCCTATGAACACAATCTTCTAAGCAACTTTATTAACAGAAGACTTTAAAGGAATTTGGATACCAAACAAGTATCTGAAAATAGATGTGCAAGTCAGAGTTCCCTCTTCTGGAATTTCTGTTTGGGTTTTAGATTAAAAGCAAGTGACATTTAATAATGAAGGACCTTAGATCAGCTAACTTTATCAATATCTGGAGAAATCCCCTACACTACAGTCATCAAGAGGTTTTATTCAAGTGGCTATTGCTTTTTAAATGTTTTCAGTATTCACAGATGAAAGTATCTAGGATCACTTCCAACAGGTTTCAGGATCCTTTATAATGCAAGAACAAAAACTAGAAAGCCAAGAGTGCAGAAGCAAAAAAAAAAGTTACCAAGCAGGGAAAAAAAGCAGAGAATGTATTTTATGAGAGCAGCAGCCAAGAATGCCTAACTGTAGAAGCAACAGATTTCAAAGAATTTTTTTTAAAAAAGAAGCATACACACCAGAATATTCCCCTGGGTACGCAGCCCAAGAGAAAACAGATTAGAGAATCCCAATTAACTACTTTTACAGAACTCAAACTGAAGATTCATGCTCACTTAGAACAGATCCAAATGCTTGAAACACACTGACTATCCTGGATGCAGATGTGGCTTTAAGTAACACGCAGTAATTTGGACTATGGTTGTGCTCAAAGTGAAATGACGATTACAGAGTAAAACTTTTAGACCAACGCATTCTGCATAACAAACACAGTTATAACAATGTGTTCGTTTTGCACGCACCAGGGTTTCTATCAGTAGTTTTACAGAAAATGGTGATGAAGTCAGTGGCAAACTTTTGATACATTATACTAAAAAGCGTAGTATTTTTGCCCGTGGAAAACAAAGCATCTATTATCAGGAAGTCCTGACAGTAATTCGATTTCTTTAAACAATTTATCCTGCAGCTAATGGATGGAAGTTGCTATATGTTAGTATTTCTTCTCCAGTATCTATATTTTTTGCATGCAGAATGTGTCATTAGTTGTCCCTGTGACAACAGAGTGCAAGGGTTGTGGATGAAGTATGTTCCAGAAGGATGTGGTGGTCCTCACTGCTCATGATTCAAAGCAGCAGAGAGTGACCACAAAGAAAACCCATCTCTCAGACTGGAGATTGGCCCATCACTCCCAGTGATTAATACTTTACAGAAATGTCACCTAGTCGATGTAAAATGAGCTTCTGGTGAAACACCAAACAACCAGAAATCCAGATTGCACACACAACAGTTCTAAATAATACCACTAACAATCTGTATTTCTGCCAGGTCGGACGACAGAAGGAAGCAAACTGCTGATTTTCTCTATACAATGCATTCCTAAAACACACATCAGTTGCATCTACGTTTTATACATTCCATAGTACCAGCTTTCATTATTTCAAAATGAGGCCTGAATACCAGTATGTTCAAAATTTATCTTGTTATAATACACGACACTCGTTTTTTATAGAAAGATCCTTCTTTTAATGACCTCCTTGCTCCTGATCAACTCATATTCCCAAAATCTACATTTTGTTCAGTCAGCACACAAGCAGCAGCAAGCTGCTTGGGGAGAAGAGAAATATGGGTTCCCTCTCCTCTTTCAATTAATGGTTCAATTCTCATATTACCACCACTGCATTCTGCTGCAACTCTCTTACATGTTAAATTCCACAGAGAGGTGATAAAGCCAGGCCATTACAGATCGGGCACAATCTGAATTAAACTACCTAAAACTAGTTGAAGATAAAAATCCTTGCTCGAGATAAAAATCCTTGTGTGAGAAAACATATAGGGACAACTGAAATAGAGAACAGTGTAAGAAGTGCCCCAAAAGATTAAGGCTGATACCATTATACTGAAAGAAAGAACAAACACTTTCTCCTCTTTTTTTGCATTCCAATAACTACCTTAGGATGATACTCAAAGGATTTTAATGCAAATGAATCCTAACAGAAATCCAGCAAGGATAATTAAACGCTCCACTAACAAGGAAAATTCTTCTTTAAATAACCTTTCTTACCCAGTAAATCTGCACCTTCATCCACGTCTCCAATTAGGCCAGAACCAGCAGATGACAGCTCTTCAAAGAGTGACTCTGTGTTGCGGTCAAATGCTTTGTTCTCTATGCCTTTGGTCGGAGTGCTAGTCAAAGAATTCAAACAAGACAAAAAAGCAGAAAGAAAACATTCCCATGTTGGAGAAAGTTTTCTCTGTGTTTTTACCAGTAGTTCATTTGTTACCCCCCAGAAAACATAGAAGTTAAATTTTCACCTTTCAACTGGCTTAGAGTCCTAAATGCTATTTTGAAATAATACTTTGGCATCACAATCCCAAACTTGAGGTAGCCACTGATTTTGAGCTGGTCAGGATTTTAATAAATTAAAGCATATCAAGTTTTGGCATACAGAAATTCAGCCCTGTCAGGACTTAGTCAGCCCAAACGCCTAAAGAACAGACAGCTCAGCAAAACTGGAGGTCATTTAATACAACAAGAATGCAAGAGAACCAAACAGAGATCAAAATATTCCTCTGGCCAGAAAGGGGACTTCTTTCACACAAAGCTCTTACACTATTAACATTCACTACACAAGGTCATTTTTTCCATCTCATCACAAGAATGAAACACAGACGCCCAACATCTTTGAAGGACTTGTGGCTAGACCCTGAATTGTTCAGGGCTTGTTTAAAAGATCAGGCAATCCCCCCGTTACTAAAACAACACTTCTATATTTTTTAAGGGGCTTTAGAGCTTTCGAAAGAAATGTTACCATTCACATACAAAAGCCTGCAAGGAAGCAGACTCGGGAAAAAGCATTCTGCCGACACCGGGATTCCACTATCAGAATCTGGTAAACAAATGCTGTAACACTTGCAAAGTCAGTCATAAATCCAGATTTTAAAGATACGAGTAAAAACACAATGGCCCAGCTTGGAAACTGCTAGTACGTTGAAACCTTCATCTAGGGAGCAAAGGCCTTTTGGTACAGACCTTTTGCTTGAAACATGGAAAGAATATTTAAGCTTTCTTCAGTCTGCTGTAATATGAAGTACCCTGAACATCCATCAGGTGTTGCAACAGAATGAAGAACTGCTCTTGCACTTAAAACCTCCTGAGGAATTTGGGGAAATAAGGTCACAGAAGTAGGAGATTCATTACATAAGGCATGATCTCAGTCGGGCAAAATTTCTAAACAAGTCAAAAATTCAAAACCAAGGTCTGGTACCTGCTAAAATTGGTCTTCCTACTCAAATCGTAACACACTACTTACCTGGAACCCTTATATCCACTGAGATCTTTATCCATATCCAATTCTGGAGTTGACTCAATGATTGCCTGAACTTCAGACTTTTCTTCATTTTCATTTCCACCTAGGGAAAAGTAAGTGGTATGTCTCCGTAAAACAAAAATCACTGTGACATATGACATTACCCATCTGTAGTTGTTATTAATTGATCATCAAATTAGCAGACTTCTGTTCAAAGACATATCAAGGTAATTAAATGAGAAGGTCTAAAGATTTTGATAAATTGCAGTGTCTGCACTAGAGTAAGTCTCTCCTGAATTTAACTTAAGTCATGGTAGTTATTTCCCACAATTTCTGCAACTGCAACCAAGTAGATATCTATCATCTCGTGACTTTCTGTCTCGATGAGTGTCACTTCTGCTGTTTACAACGAAATGTTATAAATAATTCTGATTCTAGAAAAATAAGGACTAAAGCCAGCAATAAATAACAGACTTGTGTTTCTTACCCATATTCTGTACTCCTAAAAATATTGAGTAAAAAAAACATTTCTCATTTGTGGCACAACAATTAAGATATTTCACCACAGAACAGATATGAGGTCCATAGTAACCACACACTAAAAAGTTAAAGCAGCTCACCAGTGGACACGTTTCTTGTCTCTTGAGCTACCTGTACTTCAATATTCTTGCTTACATCCAGCTTCTCATTCGGCATATCTGTGGAATTTGCAAGCCCTTCACCATCTTCCTTTTGAGGAGTTTCAGCAGGCAGTACAGGTACATCTGAAGCAGCTGTGGATGCTGGAGTAGTAGATTTTGAGCCTGCTTGGCTAATGTCGGAGAGCTCATCCTAAAATTGAACATTACCATTTAAAAAAATGAACACAAGTATTATTAGAAGAGTTAGGCATATAAACTAAAGAACAAACACAAAAATTACTGTATTTTACTGAAGAACATGCAAATGCAAAGAAATACAAATGGAAAAAATACTTCAAGACAGTACTGTCCAGCTCCCCTTTACAGACTACAGCTGTTTCACTTCTGTTAAGGAGGTTATAGCTACACATAACATGCCCTTGTTTTTAATACTGATGTTTGATCTCATTTGATAATCAGTCACAACTTTAGGGTGCTTTTCTATTAAGTCTTCCAGACAACAGGCAGCACCCCCATATTAATAATAATAAAAAGCTCTTTTAGGGTTTGGTTTTTTTTTTAGTTTGGAATCAGAGGTGAAAGCAAGGTTCCTCAACAAGTCTGACAGTTAAAGTGAATGTATCTGTTAGCTCAGGAAGCCAAAACTTGACAAGAAGGAAGCAAGTTTAGATTTCGTGAAGCATCAGTTCATCGTACTGCTATTATCCCTTTTGAGAAGGAAGGGAAACTGAATTTTAAGGTTAGTTAAAAAACAAAACAAAGACCTGCAAAGACACACACATCCTCTCATTTGTACTTTGTGTCAGATTATTAAGAACTGTAATTCCTAGATTTTTACTTTTGGAACTTGCTGGTAAGATAACATTTGTGGCATCAGAGAAGACCACATGCATTTATGTACATCAGCATAAATGAAAAGCTTGCATCTTACAGTTATAACCGCACGTGGAATCTGCAAGCCTTAGAAATAAAATTCGGCACTTTCAAGATCTGCCTTTCAATTATTTCCAGTTTTCATCCTTCTTTCAGTACATTCCAAAATAACCGATTATTAATATTTGATATTCTGACAGAATTATTCAGAAATACAGTCAAGTAACAGACCCCTCTACAGGAGCAAAACACATACACTTACCTACAGCAACACAAGGCAACAAATCCAACATATTAAAGTGTTACGAGATACATTGTGTCCATTAAAAAAAAGCTACATAGTTTACCCAGCTGCCTTCTGAATTGGTGAAGTTCCCGCACTGGATAACGACTCCTGCTTCAGCAGTGGGAAGGGAGTGGTGCCCCTTACCAAGGGAACCCAGAGTTCACACGAACAGCGAATAAAACCTCAGAGCTGTTGGCCCTGTTCAAACATTTCCCCATCTTTGTATTCCAAAAGCATCCACCAACTAACGCAGCACAGACTGATGATTGGCTTTCACACACAAAGCTCGAGAAA
>Ga0065711_1038641_pt1 | contig 18561 bp, 11 predicted proteins | sample Hoacrofraction12_FD_59098 | JGI IMG/M metagenome (GOLD analysis project Ga0065711, IMG submission 59098) | Hoatzin crop microbial communities from Cojedes, Venezuela - Epithelial fraction 12 v2 (version 2) | ecosystem: Host-associated > Birds > Digestive system > Esophagus > Crop | place...
GAACATGAGGAAGAACTTCTTCCCTCTGAGGGTGACGGAGCACTGGAACAGGCTGTCCAGGGAGGTGGTGGAGTCTCCTTCTCTGGAGATATTCAAGACCCGCCTGGACGCAGTCCTGTGCAGCCTGCTGTAGGTGAGCCTGCTTCGGCAGGGGGGATGGACTAGATGACCCACAGAGGTCCCTTCCAACCCTGAACATTCTGTCATTCTGTGTGATTCTGTAAATGAAAGAAACAGCTGTAGCAAATATTTAATTATTAAAATGCAGAGAAGAGTCAAGCAATTACCCAGAAATGTAAAAAGCCTAACCCGTTTCTTCCAAATTGACGCTTTTACGTCATGTCATTTCTCCAATATTTTTCCGACTACTTACTCTACTCCACCACACCCCTTAATCTTATTAACTCCACAAGATTTTGGAGGATTCCCACATCCTTCAGGGCAGAAGGAAATGGAATAAAAACCACCTATCACTTTCCCATCTTTACTGCTCGCAACATCTGTATCTAGAGCTGCAAACATTTTGTGTTTGTGGTAAGCAGGGAGAAGAAAGCTGCCTCTGCTAGCATGTATATCTCCAGCTATACAGAGCCTCAGGACTTCTATGGTAATTGATCATTTCAGCCTAAGTAGTTCCTGCTTTAGAGTTTACCGGATCTGTCTGAGCTGAAGAAGACATATACTACACACTTTATTCTTTTCCGCATTTGGCTTAGCAGAAACAGAACACAAATAGCTTTTCCGGCCTTGATAATTTTCGAAAATCCTCCATTCTGAAGAAAAGAGGATGCTTCTTTTTCACAATGGGAAAGATGCCAACTTATGCAAAATGCTGTTATAATTAATTTGAAGTTCCTCTCCGCTTCATATATTAAGAAAATAATTTGCCATCATTTCTTCTTGAGTGCAAATTCTATTAAAGCCTGCATGAAAACCAGGTTTGCAAAAGCGACCAGCAGTATACAGCTTTAAATAAAAAAGAGTAATGAAAATTAATAATATACAAAAATACCAAATTACAGAGAATGTAGTCTTGTGGATTTAGACAACATGCTTTTGCATTAGGGGTTCTGGTATGTGATACCCAGGCTAATACATGAAATAAACACCTTACTGCAATGAAATACAAACAACCTGAACTGGGACTTCTCCTTTGCACATGTTCCATGACAGACGGTACTGGAATGGTATTTGCTGCAAACCAGATTAAATCAGTTTTAGAAACTGAATTCCATCGATGAACAGATTGCACCATCTGCTTCTACTAATATACATTAGAGAATGTGTATTTTCCATAGCTGCATATTTACTCTGTAATCAGAAGACCATGAGACAAATAGCTATAGCTTAGCTACAGAATGACTGAAAAGCATCATCACTTGCGGATGTCAAGGGTGTAAACAAAAAAGCAGTTAGGTTATCTGAAGGCTGTGCAATGAAGTAATAGAAAGAAATTAGGCGAAAGAAAAATTAAGCAGCACACTGGGACACTAAGTCATCACAGTGAAGAGATAAATACAAATGCAAAAAACATAGATGTAAAAGTTTCTTACTAACAACATGTAGAAAAAAAATAATCTTCCAACTGAAGCGTAAGTAGAGCTGGCTAGAAATCTGAATTTTTATTACATGCTTTTTGTGTTTTCAAGAATAAAAGCCCCTTGAATCAGGAGGTAAGCCAACATTTAAAGTTTTCATGGAACAGAAATCCTTTAAAATTTTGTTTTGGAAACCCAAACATGATGTTCCCAAAACAAAATATGCTTTCCCAGTATCCTCAGCAGCTGCTGACTGAAATTAGTGCAATTCCTGTCATGGCTTGCTGTGGTGACAAAACTGACAAAAGCTATCTTTGATCCCAGCCCAGGGGCTGCCAGGGCATCTGCGGTGCCCTGTCGCTGGCAGTCCAGCTGTGGGAATTGCCCAGGAATGCCAGAGCCCGGCACCCCCATGCCAGGCAGCTCCCCATGCCACCCACCAGCAGGGCAGCCAGCCAGATGACTTCCAAAACACTGACATCTCCTACACAAGACCCCTTCTCACAAGCAGCTGAAAAGTCAGGCTGACGCTTTGGTTAGATGCTCATCTGATATGCTAACATCGCAGAAATGAACCTGAGCTTGAGAAGCCAGGGTGAAATTTCAGCATTGTTATTCTATGCATCCTCAGTTGTGAGGATGATTATTTCCAGGCTAGTAAGACACTGCAATTAATGAAACAATATTTCATTACAAATGACAGTCTTCTCTTCTTTGTAAGGACAGTAAAGGAAACAAGAACAAAACAGTACCATGCCCCAGCATAAATTCATAGAGTTATGGGAAAAGTTACATTATAAAACAAAGTACACTAGGACTCTGCAGGGTTGGAAAAGAGAAAAATGAGAGATGAAGACATGACTGAGATCTGCAAAATTATTTGGTCCAGGAACCGCATAAATAGGGAACAGTTGTATGGTTGGAATACCAGAACTAACAGGCATTACATCTATAAGATAGGGAAATTCAAGAAAAACACAGCAAAGCATTTTTTCACACAACTTGTAGATCAACTACTGAACTTCTTGCTGCAGGATATTATGGATGCTAACTGTGCATATATGTTTAAAATGGTAAGTTCTTAAAAGGTAACTGTCTTGATGGCTGTTAAACACCAGGACAACCCAACTCAGGTACGAGCTGCTGGAGACTCCAAGATTGCACTGAGGAAGTATCAGCAGGTGCTTGCCCTGTTCTAATAGTCTTCTCTAAGCCACCCATTACTGGTAACTCTTTGTGACATTTGGCAAGATAGTTTTTGCTCTGACTCAGCAGAGACAGTCTTAAATTCAGGCATAGAACATGTTATATGCATAAAGTATAACATTATGTGTATCACAGGACAAGCATAACGTGCTGGATTTAGCAGGAAAACTGAAAAGACACTGCACTCCCCTCCCCCTGAGCAGGGCAAGGCACCAGGTATGCCCTCCACGGCATATCAAAAGTGAGCAGACGCAGAGTCTCTCCTTTGTAAATACCGCATAGCTACACGCAGGCCTGTAAGAAATAGATGAAGATTTGGATGTGCTAAGCGCTCGCTCCAGCTCAATAAAATTGACAGTCCAGAAAGAGAAAACATATCAGACATTGTTGTGATTTCTTCTCACTCACTTGAAATGACATTCCCGAGAAATGTTAATTACCGGGACAGTAATCAAATGTCATAAACAGCTACAGTAGATGAGGAAAAAACCCAAAATTGATGTCATTCCAAATGTGTGCTAGATTTAATTAGCTTCTGCTCAAAGGTACCTCTCAGCAGCAGGATGGCATCCAATAGAAGGGCACGGACGCATATATTGTTGCAATCCTATTGTTGGAAATAAGTCTAAGAGATAGAAGAAAAATTAAAAGGAAGACTTTCTGAGTCAAGTAAGTATTATTTCAAAAGAAAGGCTTTTGACTTCAGAGTCTTGGAGGGAAGAAGCATCTCATATTACCCATGTAAACAAAGGGAAATGAGATGAACCTGGTTTTTGCCTGAAGCTGGGAAGCGACCATGCCACAGAATTCCTGGCAGGACACAGAGGAAGACCATCAGTTCACTCACCAAATTTGGACTGGTCAGCTTCTTCATACATCTATTTCCCTGCTTGAAAACACAGCATAAAATTGACCATCTAAAATGCAATGCCTTTCATGACCCTTGGATATGGACGTATTACACAGAACATCAACAAACTCCACTGGGCCATGCCCTGAAGACGCGAATAAACACAGAGGTACCAATTCGGAACAACACGCAAGCTAAACAGTTAAGCCAAAAACAGGCAGAAGAGGAAAAAAGTGAAACATTTATTCCTGCTGGCCAATGAAACTGAAGAGAAATTATATTACTTGTTCAAGATGGACATCCACGACAAAGCTGGGTATTTACACCCATGATTAGAACAGAACTGAAAGACCTAAAACAAAGTAAAAAAAAGTTTGAGACTTACTACATTTAGGTAGGATAAAGTAACATAGCCATAACCCAGTAAGGACAGTCTCAAGCCAGAAGCCCTGTGCATCTATAGACATTCAGACAGGCCCACCTCCTAAAGCTAGAGAAAATGAAGAATGAAGAAAATGTAGACAGAAACATGCTACAGAAAATTGGGAGGGTTTTTTGTAAGAGTTTTTTAAATAGCGAAGAAGCCACAACTACATAAACAAAAGACGATTTCTTCAAACAGGAGTAAGGGCACAATATGGAGGAAGAAAGATAACCACACAGACAGAAGAGGGCCAACAGACAGCCATCCTAAGATACTGATTTTCTGTACTTCACACAGGAGATCAGGGAGACCAGACAGAATTTTGTCCATATACTAGGCATTCTTAGGAGAAACACATCCATTTGTAGGTGGAGATAGTGAAGATGCTACTGCACTTTAATCTCCATCCAGAAGTCGAAATAGGGCATCTTCGAGGCTATTTCAATGAGGAACAGAAACTGTTGATGGAGTAAAGTATTTCTTTCTTGTGACCTTTTTTATTTAAAAAAAAAAGGTCTACAGCTTCTTTTTCCTTGGAGATGGGCTACTAGCTGCTTGTTTTGAGTCATTCACTCTGACAGAGTTGTTTCCAAAAAGCTCCTATCTACTGTCACCAGAAGCTGTGTCTGAACAAGATGATTCTCTTCTCAGCTGCCTTTTATATAGCTAAATCCTCTAAACCTAACTTTTCTTTCCCTTCTTTATTAATATTGCAATGAACTAGAAGCACTTCTGCATCTTGCCAAACCTTCAACACTTTCTTTTCTTTAACTTAAGAAACATTCTGAAGAAAACCAAAGCAAAACATTATTTTTTAAAAGTAAGATGCCTATACTTTGAATGAAAACTACTGATTTATCCTAACAGAAGGCAAAAAGGAAGTGTGTGCTAATTGCCTGGTCCCTAAGAGCTCAGAGCAGACGACCCTTTTTTAGTCTCAATTCCTTTCACAGGGGACTTTCACATTCAAAACTGAAGACAAAGCCAGGTTCCATTTATTTTATTCAGACAGTAACTGAGTCCAGGGCACTTACTTGTGTTCATAGTGATTAATGAAGAGACACAACTGTCAAGCCAGTGCGAGAAGCCAGGTTATCTGAAGAGCACGCGGGTGACAAAGCAACGCTTAATCATTCTGAAGGCAGTGTTACAGAATGGGTGGCCTCCACCTTGTATTTTGTTTCAGGAAAAAAACCCCACCATTTCAGCAGCATCATCTTTGGTTACACAGTAGAGGCAGACCAGTGAGAAAAGCAAAAAAAAAATTAAAAAGCAAACCAAGTATTATATGACCACAAAATACAGCTAAGACATATGATTCTGCACTGCCATTAAAGGGCTGGATTTAATACCTGCTGCACCTGATGGAAGTCTTCCTCCTTGATTTGGCAGGACTTAGGGATCAGGCCCTAAAAGCTCCTAATCACCACTTGCTTGGTGTATCGTGTCATGAATTCAAAACATCATTTAATTTTTGTCTTTTAAATTTTGCCAAACAAATGTCTTGTACAACAGTCACTTTGTTTACAGAGGCACAGAAATACATCATGAGGCCCATACAATCTCCAAAGCTGAACGTGTAACAAGATGTTTCTCTTGCTTCCAAAAAGGATGTAGGTCTTTCTGAACTCAGTAAGAACTTGTGTGCTTGCTTTCTAGCAAGTTTTGGACATCTCTATCAATTATTACTTCTAGTTTGCACTCACCAGGTTTCCTAAATCCCAGACTGGAACTCTATGTTTATTCTTTTATTAAAATAATGGCATATGTGACATTTGGGCAAACATGCTTATAAATCCTCTTCATCTTCTCCAGATGATAGACAGGACACTTGTGCTTCACTCATTAGTTTCTGAAATTGATCTGCCCATAATCTATGGAACTTCAAATCACTCCATGCATAATTAGGCACTTCCTGATTTTCATCACTCATGTTTATCTCTGTAATATTTACACGGCACCAATCATACAGCTGTTCATGTACAGACTGGAACACATCACTAATTACATACGTTTTATTTGCTTGTATTCCTCTACAAGAGATGATATTGTTTTCAAGGGCCTTGTTCCAGCCTCATCACCCAGATGTTTAGGGACCAAGAAGTCCCTGAGGTGTATAAACTCATTTGAATTTACCGACCCTTTCAGAGAAATAAAACCACAAGTAAAACATGGATGTCATTTTATTTCCTAACTTGTGCAGCTATAGCTAAAATATACCAGCTTGAATTCACTAAAGCTGATAACACTTATCTGTGATTCCTTACATACTGTTTCACAATTTTTAAAAAAATTATATTAAAAGAAATGCATACTTTATCTGTTTGCATTCGAAATCTTTGCTGGAAGATAGTATTAATAGATCAGTTTACGATGTGTTTGTTTTTCTCTCATCAATTTAGACGAATGACTACGCTCTGTTTAGGCCCCGTAGCTGCTTTCAAGCAGCCTCCACAGATCTCACTTTCCTTCATACAGCTGAAGTCCCAGTATATAAACAGAAGATAAAAATACAGTCATATTTACTTCCCCAAAACCTTGTCCTATCCTCCATTTTGATGGTTTCTAAACTTCCACAAATGATATGCTCAGGTAATTAAAGAATGTGAAATCTCGTTCAGCTGTACTACGCGCATTTACAAACATGAAGTAGAGTGTAGCAGAAAACAACTTCTTAGGTTATAAGAGTCTATAAAGTAATTAAACCAAATAATTCCCATATTCCAATTTATGTTCTGACAAATTTGATTACATAGGCATGGGCTATACAGCAACTAATGTACTTCATATAATACACAAAACCACAGCTCATTTTCCACAAGCACTGGTTCTTAGGCATGCTCAGGAATAAAAATCAGCATATGCACACTACAGCTAACATATATCATTTACTAGCCTAGCATTTCATCTACATACAGCTTAATGAAATTAAATGAATTAAAAAAAAAATCTAAATGCGATATAATAAACATCCTCCACAGTACAATTAATATCCAAATGGCATTCAAAGTTTCTTTTTTTTTTTAAAACAGCAAAAGGATGTATTAACTGATAATTCTTTCTGTACCAAGCAACTCTTAAGAGGTCAAGATAGAGAAGGGGCAAAAATATCCGTGTATGAATGTAATAAAATGGCTCAAAACTGGAAAAACTATTTGCTAGCTTTGTTTTTGCTAAGGTACCACAAACTGGTAGAGATTGCGGGAAACACCTTCCCCCCTAGAGTGGATACTAACATTGGATATTAGTCTACTAATATAAAAAAGAGCTAAAGAGAGTTAAAAAAAAAGAAATAGCAAGAAAATAATTTTTAATAATCTACTCAGATCAGGTGATTTAGGTGTCAATTTATAAAGCCTACACCAGTACTCCCACTCCATTATGCGGCAGCGTAACTATGTTGTAGGTGTTTCTCTCCAAGTTACCCTGAGTATCGCTCCTGGTCGATACTGCAGTAATAAAGTGTATTTCATATTACTTTATATTTGTGGTAGAAAGACATGGGAAAAGGGTTTTGTTGCACAAAGTTAGAAATTAAAACAGACACTTTAATTCTGCTACAAGTTAATAGGAAATATTTGTATGATTCAGTTTCACAGCATGCGTGAATATAAATCCTCCAGAGATTCAATTAGCTGTATTTTATCATACGTTGCATTTCCATAGACAGATGCTGCTCCTGCATCACGCTGATAATAACAAAGACCAACTGACACTTAAGAGCACATCTGAAATGTGTTTTTCTCAAGACATTAGGTACAGTAAAAGAATGGCTAAATAGTGCTGAATAAAAGTATCGATGGTTTTCCCAGCTGGTTTACCCATACGCAGTTGAAGGGCAATTTCTCTTATAAACAACTTAACCTCATGAAATCATACATTTTGTCCATCTACAAAATGTATCTTTTGCTTCTGATACTAAAAAGACTGTGAATGAAAACTCTCAGCTTGCTGTACCCATAGTTGTGCTTTATGAGAGCCTACAAAGACAGCCACTTGTTTTGAAAATCATGATTTTGATCAATTAACCTCTTGTCAACTGAAAGGTCATTTCTGCAATATAGCTATTTCTTAGTGCTCTAAGCATTTTGATCATAGTTTCAGACTTGTGGGATGTAGTACTTTTTCCATGCATTTTACTTCAGACATAGAGCACCTGCTTTTTTCAAGGACTTTGTTGAAAAGTCTTTCCAACATGTGCCACTAATTGGAAAGTAGTGAAATGATCTTGATTTTTCTAAGCAGTTCCCAAAGGTGAGATCAGGAGCCAATGTCTGAGTTGAAATTAGAACTCAAAATAAAGTGATTATTTGAAATATAATTTGAAAATTATATAAGGGGTTTTTTTCATTTTGAAAAGTATTATATAAATACACAACTAAAGCATATTTCTCTCTCAGATATTACCATGTGACATCTCCAGGTATGCATCCACATATCAGTGTTGATTTTCATGTAGTCTATTTTTATCACACGCTTTCATACTCCCGCCTACACTCCCATACACTGAAATTTCTCTTTCAAGATGACTTCTCAATTCAAAATACATTCCAGCAAGCTGGGATTTTCTTCCCTATTTTATAAAAAAAAAAATCTGGCCATAGATATTTTTCATGATCTCTTTTCTCCTGTCTGTTTTCCAGTAAGAAAAAATGGAGTGAACTATGATACAGATAATGTTCAGCCTTGTAGCAGGTTTTGAACATAGGACTTTCTCTAACCTCAGAAACAGCTATAGTTAATGTTGTTGGATAGCTAGGATCCTTTCTTTTTTTTCTTTCAGATGTGACATAGGAACTTTTAAAAATGAGCTTAGAAGCCAGAATGTGTGTCTCATTGCTTCTAGCCCCAACTAAAACTTTTTTTTTTTTAAATCACAATGATTGCACAAGTGATTTTTTCACCTCCCTCTGCTTTTAAATCTGAAGTGGTTGCATTGTCATGGTCATGACGGTCTAAGGATTAACAAGAGCCTGGTTTCATGAGAATTTAAGCACGCGTGTTAGCCTATTTTTTTACATTTAGGTTCCTCATCTTCAAGCTGTTGTCACATTCCTAACTTCTTCTAATCTGAGTTAACATGGTTCAACCAATTCTGCAGAAGGACAGAAGCCCAAGTGTCTCTACCGTCTGCAGACTGGAATCGTGAAGCCCGAGCTTATGTTATCCACAGAAATGAACCCTGTAAAATCCCAAACTTCCCTATGCCTGTTAATAGGAGTGTTGCGCAAAGCCTCAGGATTGAATACAGTCCAAGAGCAGAAGGAGGAGAGGAAAGCTCTTTGGTGAGCTGTTTCTTTTCCTAATTCATTACTATTTCTTCTTTATCGTCCTCCTTGGCAAGGCCTCAGTCAGCACTCAAGCACATACACACAATCTGAGGGAACAGCAGGACAGTAATTCAAATTTATATTACAAGTCACAGGGTACAGTTCCTCCTGATTCTGCCATCAGCATTAAAAAAGGGGTTAGACAGATATTCCTGCAAAAATACTGAAGTATTCAAAGGCCTAGCATAGATACTTCATTGGCATTAACTTTGATTAGGACCCAGTCTGTTCACACTTCTCTCAGTTACTGTTTCAGTGTGCCCAGGACCTGGGAGATATTGCTGTACCTGTTCATTTCTGGCAGGTGTTTTTGGACTCGCAGCAGAATTAATTCTGTGAAACGTCTGCCAGGATGGACTAACACACTAATCGAGAAGTTTGTTAAATCTGGAATTAGTAGAACCAAATCTAAATTGTCAATAGAGTACATTGTAGGAGTTGAGAACAGAATTAAAAAGCTTTGCATTTTAAAACTGCTGATGAAGACAACCCCTGGATATGCTCACAATTTCATCCAAGTCAGAAAGGGCCAACTTAAACTCCTATTAGCAAATTTTCGACAGTACTGGACAACACTAGGAGCATCCAGCACACTTAAAGTTTGAGTGAGATAAGCATGCTGGCTGAGAGAAGGGAAGGAAAAGTGGGGGATGGAAAAGACACACACAGAGCAAGCAAGTGAAAAAAATCAGTCTGTCCTCCAAAACATCCCAACTTCAGTCAGTCTGTGGCCACAGGTTTCACTGTTGTCCATCTCCACTTTCTAAGTGTGAGTTCTGGTCTGCGCTCACAGTGGCTTCTAAATTGTTCAGAGATGGCCCAACTAGAAATGGCTTTAGATAGCTATGTTACAACCTTAGTAAAGACAATGGATTCCAACAAGAAAAAAATGAAAAATTTTGATAGGGCAGGTGACATATATAAATATATACTTCTATGATCTACATACATATCAACAGGATATTAACTCAGTTGTGGAGAATCACTTTTAGTGCAGAACACTGCATTTAGGTGTGTCAGAAATGGGTGAAGATGAGCACATTTCTCTCTTTTCGTTATTTCCATTTAGTGGCTTTGCTATATTTCTTACACTCTATTGGAAACTTCAGTTTCAAATACCAGCATTTAATCTGTCTCAGTTTCACTTTGTGGTGTACCCTGCTTCCAAACTCATGGCTTGCAAGCATCTGAAACAGGAGGAGCTGACAACTCTCAGGTGCCACACTGTCCATTTTAACTTTGTATTTGGACATTTCAGGCTTTTTGTGAGGTGCTGGGAAAGCACAGAGCCGTCACCTGGAACAGTCGCTTCCAAGGCAAAACAGATCATCACAGCTCCTGTGCAACATGGCATTTCTGCCTTCACTGCACGGGCAGGAGTCAGTTCCTTGCCTTAAGCATGAAACTAATTGTCAAGTCCTATACCCATGTACTATTTTCACAGAATGGTTTGAGTCGTAAGGGACCTTTAGAGGTCATCGAGTCCAACCTCCCCTGCCACGGACAGGGACATCTTCCACTAGACCAGGGTGCTCAAAGCCCCGTCCAACCTGGCCTTGAACACTTCCAGGGAGGGGGCAGCCACAGCTTCTCTGGGCAACCTGTGCTCCCGCCTCACCACCCTCAGAGTAAAGAATTTATTTCTTCTATCTAGTCTAAATCTACAGTCTTTCAGCTTGAAGCCATTACCCCTTGTTGTATTGCTACAGGCCCTGCTAAAAAGATGGTCCCCCTCTTTCCTGTAGACCCCCTTTAACTACTGCAAGCCTGCAATAAGGTCTTCTGGAGCCTTCTGTTCTCCAGGCTGAACAGCCCCAACTCTCTCAGCCTTTCCTTACAGGAGAGGTGCTCCAGCCCTTTGATCGTTTCTGTGGCCCTCCTCTGGACCCCCTCCAACAGGTCCATGTCTTTCCTGTGCTGAGGGCTCCAGAGCTGGACACAGGACTCCAGGTGGGGTCTCATCAGAGCAAAGCAGAGGGGCAGAATCCCCTCCCTCGACCTGCTGGCCACGCTGCATTTGGTGCAGCTCAGGATACAGTTGGCTTTCTGGGCTGCAAGTGCACATTGCTGGCTCACGTTAAGCTTCTCGTCCACCATTACCCCCAAGTCCTTCTCCTTAAGGCTGCTCTCAATCCCTTCGTCCCCCAGCCTGTATTGATAGTGGGGGTTGCCCTGACCCAGGTGCAGGACCTTGCATATTATATGTGCACGCTACAGAAGACAACCATATTATACAAGAACAAACTCAAACAAAATTGTAAACTGAAGTAACACTGATCCTAAACCTTAATGATTACACATAGTTGTCAGAAAACTGCTCAGTTCCAGCTTTCTGGGCAGCAGGGAAGGAAGGAACTGAGCGGCAGTGAGTCCGCAGCACTCTGATGCTTTCCTGTTGGGGTACATCACAGCATTCAAGGTACAAGGTTAGCTCAGAAAAACCTTCTCCTTCCAACTTCAGGTATGGATAAAGCGCATCAGCCCTACAATGGTTTCACACAGACACTGTACCATTCAGCAAACGTACTTACGGACAGATTTGTCGTACTGTTTCTACCCAAGCAGATGCTTTGCGTTAGGTCCCACTGATAGTACTAGCTTAGTGTATAGTGCAAAATTTTCAGCGAAGCATCACAGATACTGCAATGGCAATGATTAAATCCCAGCCAAAACCACTAACTGCAAACAAAGGAGGCAACAGCTTAGCAGAAACATCGTAGCAGATCATAATCAGAAACCCCAAGAATTGTATGATTATTGTCTATGAGGTTCACTTAAGAAAAGTATTTCATTAAAAAGCACAAAGCAACTTGCATATTTCAAATTCAGTGTAGACTAAAAAGGAAGGAATACTTTCATGAGTTGTTGCAGATCACTAGCGCTGACATTTAAGTCACATTCTGTTGATAAAATAACCATTTCAGAGAGAAACCATCTCATTCTCTCACAGCCGTGCTGGTCTTGTGATGGTAACAGAATTAAAATAGCAGCATATATTTCTCTTAAGGTCATAAGCAGATGCGTCTGTATTTAAATGCAGACATGGAAAATACAAAGAAATTGAAAAACATCAATTTTATAGTATTGTTAATTTTGTACATGATAGGAATGTACATAGGAAATATTTTAGGCAATGGCCCTTTACATTAATTTCTTTCAAATTGTGGAAAGTAACATTCTGACAAAGAGCTTTTGTGAAAAATATTACTGAAAATGATTTGCACTTGATTTGAAATGTAAATAAAACCCCTAGGTTTTTAAAATTCCTTCACTATATTTGCAACTTAGTTATAATTTGTTGGCCTTTGGTATGATACCAGCAGTCTCATTTTCTCTATCTGGATAATTCAAGGGGAAGAAGAGTGCGTTACAGTATTCTAGATGGCTGAAATTCAAAGGATTTTACATTATATATCTCTCTCTCAAAAAAAAAAAAAAAAGTAACTTACTATTCTTTTTCATTTTATGGTGTTCATTCAAATTCAATTCCCAAGCCATTTTAAAAATGGCCTTGGCAGGTGGCTGAACAATACCCTCTCTTTGGGAAAACATTTCAGGATTGTGTCTCAGTACTAAATGACGGTTGCAGTGCTTCAATATTTTGTATGAAAATCTGAGGTATTTAGAGAATGAAAGATTCTCCCATAAAATGTAATGCTGTGATTAATATCTGAAGTTGGGATCTTTTCCATCCACAGAGCCCTTGAGAAGCACAGGAGATACCTCTATTCGCTTCCCCCATGGTGTAGCTGGCCTTGGGGCACTCCAGGAGTCGAGCTCCTATTGGAATTTTGCCATGTTTTCAGCAGTTATATCACCCACTGATCACAGGGAACCCCAGTTTCAGAAGCACTGGAGCCCTACAGACTGACACTCCCTCAAAAAAGAACCAGAAACAGAGGATGGATTGTTGGTCATCTATGGACTTGTTTGAACTTGGCCACATCCCAAGCAACAACCGCTGTTTGGATGGACACATATGTACCCCCGCCACCCTTCAGGCCACTGTTTTCATGCATGTCTGCAGTTCCATGAATTTCAGAAATATTTCAGTAAGCCAGGAAATCAATACGTCACCAACAGAGCTTGTCACCTGGTGATTCTAATCTTTGATTTTACACAAGGATAACTTCTAGTACTCAGTGATATCATACAATTTTTGGAGCTCCTTGGCAGCAGGGTAACTGTTGGATGATACTAGTCTACTGATCTCTTCACAAATTGCAAATATCATCAGTAGTATGTGAACAAAGTTGCTTAAAAATAGAAGATGTGCTGTAGTGCTGACATTCCACATATTGTGTAAATTTGAGCTCGTCAGCCTGGTAGTTGCCAAAGCACTTTTGCGGAACCCAGAACACCGGCAGTACTCAGCATGACTATAGCATCTGGCATGGCGGCTAGGAAGAGATCCACAAACTTCAGTGAGCTCTGCTCTGCAACAGGGAAGATGAAGGTTTACATCCGAACTCTGACACTGATGTCGAAATGGCCTTTTTCGTACCAGCTAGGTACCCCACCTTCCCTGACAGGGTCAAGCATGATGGTAAACAAAAAGGACAGAAGGTTAATATGGCTAGTAACACAGGGTAAGTCATGACAGTGAAAACGGCACTCTCTTTCAGAGATTTTCACCCATTATACTGTGACTTTCACACTACAGATGGAAAAGAAGATGAAAAGAAGGAATTGGTGCTGCCCTGGGAACAGAAAGGATGTCCCTAAGTACTAAACAAGTCCCTCACTGAAATCTGGAAAGCACCTTAGCAGCAGAGATATCTTTGTAATTATTGTAGCCCCGGTAACAGTAAGGTAAAAAGACCTCCAGCGCCGTACGACACCAAAGGCGTTGGTTTCAAGGGAAGGGATCTGTGCCACTGACATTTAGGTTTACTGGAAATAAAAGTACCCAGAACTTCTGGTGCTGAGCACTGGTACTGAATGAGGGTTTTTTCAGCCTGAAGAAGCTGGCTGTGACTGAAGCCTGAACATATTCCAGGGCGACTACTTTTAGCCTCGCCCCTTTCAGCAGATAAAAAGGAAATGGATGCTTTTTGGCTAATTACCACAAAGGCAAACCAGTAATGTTCTTAAATGCAACACCTCCGATACCAGGGGAAAAGGAGCAGTGTAACCAGGAGAAGAGGAATGCCGTTTCATGAAGTCCATGTTAAAGAAACAGGACAATGAGAACTCTCCAGTTACAACTATTGATTCCCCTCCCCACGGTATAAGGGAAAACCCACGCGGTATTTGCCATAAACTCTTCTTAAATATGCATCCCTCAGCATCTCTCTTCTTTCTGAAAATGACCTTCACGCTACAATCCTCTCAGCAATGTGCCTTTCTAAAAAGCACAGAACACATCCAGTGTGCCCACTATCAAGCAACATAAGAGCACCCCAGCAGCATCTTATCACGCGATTTCAACTCCAGAGAAATGCAGGGGTGTCTGGACACAGTCTTGGGCAGATGGCACTAGGTGGCCCTGCCTGAACAGGGGGATTGGCTCAGATGACCTCCAGAGGTCCATTCCCACCTCAACCATTCTGCGATTCTGTGCCGGTCACCTGGAAATGACATTTAAAAGACGGAGAGAAGGCAAATTCCATGCCACGCTGTAACAAAGACATTTTAAGGTAAAACAAAAGGAGAATGGTAAACCAGCCAGCAAGGAAGCCTACTTTTTTCATGCTCTGTCTCCAGGAATTTGCAAAAGGAAGGAACCTGAGATCCAATAACCAGATCAGCGGTCTCTCCCAAAATCTAAGAATCAGTTTCCATAACTAATATGATTCCTATGCTAGAAAGTATATTGGAAAAAAAAAGAAAAAAAAAAAGAATGTTTCATGCCTCTTTTTTAATCCTTTTTTTTTTTTCCCTACCTCCCCCTAAATTAGCCCACATATACCTGGCCACTAGAAGCTGAAGACAACAATGGGGTAAAAAGGATACGGTAACCTTCTGCATTCAGCTGCAAGTTTAAGAGAAGCATGATAAACTATCTGTTGCATTACGAACAGTAGGTTATCTCTTATTTATTAGCATTATTATAGTGGCTGGAAGCAGCGACCAAAATTAGGACTTTTTCATATCAGTGAACAAAAAAGCATGGTAATAAAAAAGACCTATTAAAATCCAGTCTCAGAACAGCACTTGTAAGAACAGTTAAAGATGACAGACAAAATGGAAAGGACAAAAGACAAAGAAAAGAGCCTAAGATCACAAAGAAATAGGTAGCAAACCAACAAAAGCAACTCTCCCGAACTCTGAAATGGGGAATAATCACTCCTCCGTGCTATTGAACTCATCTCACTTTAACCTTATTTTTCTTACTTGCTCCTCTCCATTACTCTATTCAAAAAAATGTGAAAAATAGACCAAAAATGGACAAAGAAACTTAAGTACTAGTGTGCCTGCCACTTTGCAGTCCAATTGTTCACATGTAGAATGGTATTTGCTTGATTTGTAAAAATTAGTGGGTGTCCAGGAACATAAGGGAAATATAAAATACATCTCTCAACAGTACAGCTTAACCCTTATGAACATGATTATTAGATAATTTTCTACAGATTGCACATTATTCTCCAGGAAAAATTGGGATTGGAAATATTTTAGCACATGGGAAAAAAAATACATTTTTTGTACTTAATGACGAGTAACTTAAAGCATCCTATGGAACGTCATTTTTGTATTATGCTGAATCTTACTTCAAGACAAAGAAATTGATCTTCGATACTTGAAAAATCAAGGCTGCATTGACTGACAGGCAGATGCAATCTCAGCTTTGCGTAAAAATGGTCCCCCACTTCAAACAAACTGAACAGCATTTGTGCAGTGTGTCAGCTTCTGTGGAAAATGCTCTAATGTATTCATGCATATTTATTTTGAAAAGGAATTAATATCCAACTAAGCATATCTACAAGAATATATATGAAGTGGCATGCTGGTCAAATTATTAATTTTTCTTTTGCTAGTAGGGGGTATTTGGGAAAAAAACCTGGCATAATGCTCATTTTCAGCAATGTACTGAACTGTCAGTCAATAGTCTCACACTATTTTAGAGAAGAAGAGCAACTCGTCTGCACTGATTAAATTCCACTTGCTTGGCCTACAGCACCAAGTGTCAGGTTTCTAGTGGCCTCCGTAATATGGTTGTAAAGAAATGTGACTTTTCAAATGTGGAAATTCATTAATTATTCTGAAACATTTTGCAACTCATTTCTCCTAAAAGCTTATCACGCTTGTTTCTTCCAGTAGCTTTTTCTAAGGACTTTCATCATACTCTCTGTAGAAAATTCTTAAAAGAAAAAGCACAAAGATACACAAAATTCTTGCAGCCTTGTGACAAGCTGCCATGTTGGCAACTGCCATTTTCACTAATGATACTTCAAGATGTATTTTTAAGTTACTTAAGAGAATTATAGGGATTACCAGCCTCACTGCAGCGTGAAATGTCAGTTCTTCTAGGCTTTCTGTAATCTTGGGACTCCTGTTTTTACTTACTTGGTGTACAGTTTAGGAGAGTTCAGTAATTCAGATTATGTATAGCCGAATCAGAGTCTCCCAAATTCCACTCTGAAACGTGACCAGCATTTCACCAGCACATTTGAGAGTGAAACAAGAGCTCCGATTTTATCCCAGTTTTGGCCTGCCATCCACTACTGTTAGGGAAGTGCTATCAAAAACAGAATTCAACAACTGCTTGAGCTGCACTTTACATGTGCCTTCAAGAGCTCTGAGCCTGGTGCCTGGCCACCCCATTGCAAAAGACCTGAGCAGTCCTGGAGACCTCATTGTAGCTACTCAACTTGACGATGTCAGTTTGAATTGGAGCTCTGCAGAAGTTGCTCCCAGAGATTTTTTTTATTTCCTAACTTTTCTTCAAAATGAAATGTGGTTCGAGTGTACACGATACTGAAGTGTTCAAATTGTTTTTGAAAATAAAATTCATTCTGTGAGGAAATGGAGAAAGAGAAGTAAACAGAACTGGGAAAGGGGGACTGAGAAAGAACGAGGGAAGGAGAGAGCTCGCTGTGGTCAGAGGAACGAACAGAATGGGCATGAAGACCAGTGCAAGGATGGAAACTGATAATTTGGCAGCGAGAATCTGAGATGGGGTGCATGCCAGTCCCCCAGTTTCCCCCTTTAGTGTATAGCATAAGCCCCTGGGGAGTATCCAAATCTTGTTCTCATCTCCTCTCAAGTCATCTGGAGCCTGAGCGGATCTTGAACATTTGGGGGATTCCTCTCTCCCCATGCCATGTCCTCCCCAGTGCAGACCAGCCTCTTGGAGGACCTCTCTATTTGGGGACTCATTAATCCCAAAGCAGTTAAACACTGGGATCATGGAATGAAGCTGATGCAAACAAAAATCTCTTAAGCCTCAGAAAGACAAAATCAAGGGACAGACAATGCCTCCTCATGGTGGAAAGTTGACTGCAGGAAGGTGAAGAAAATCATCTAGTTCGAGTGGGACTGGCCAGGGTGGATGTGGTCCTGGCAGAAGGGGAAGGCAGCCTACCAAAGGTAACGTGGATGGCAGGGGCACGAGACTGGTGCAAACACAGTGTGTGCTGCACAATGAGCCATGCATATAACCCCGTCCGTGATACACACCCTCTGCTGCAACGGTTCACATGCCACCATCTTCCTTCCTCCGACAGTCTTGATGGGGCAAGAGGAGAAGTATCAACCCGAAAGAGGAGCGTAGGGACAGTATTTTCTCTGACCACCACACAGTAAAACTGTCTGCAGCTGGGGACAGTCTGACTATTCTTTTCACCGCACAGTCCAAACATTTTTAAGTGGGACCATGAGATCCACTCCCACAAGGCAGAAATTAGGACAGGTGCTTGAAAACCACATATTATTTTCCAGCTAGCCATAATAGCATCACCAGCAGTAACTGCAAATGTATAACTCATCATTAAGGTGTTACAAAGAACAAATACACTGCTAATAAAATAATTAATAGGAAATTCAATAGCACGAAGCTTTACTAATGCAGGATAGCAGGTGTTTCGAGGTATTTGTCCCCCTTCTAGAGCTTCAAGTTCAGGAAAATGGAAAGGTGTGGGATAATGGGAGGTGTGGTAGATACACCGGAAGGCTGTGCTGCCATTCAGCGTGACCTGGATAGGCTGGAAAGCTGGGCAGAGAGGAACCTGATGAGGTTCAACAAAGCCAAATGCAGGGTCCTGCACCTGGGGA
>Ga0065711_1038642_pt1 | contig 18557 bp, 25 predicted proteins | sample Hoacrofraction12_FD_59098 | JGI IMG/M metagenome (GOLD analysis project Ga0065711, IMG submission 59098) | Hoatzin crop microbial communities from Cojedes, Venezuela - Epithelial fraction 12 v2 (version 2) | ecosystem: Host-associated > Birds > Digestive system > Esophagus > Crop | place...
AGAGCTCTGCGGAGTGGGGTGGGTGCTGCTGTGCCCATTTTTCAGGTGGGGAAGCTGAGGCAGGGAGGGGCCATTCGTACTGGCCATGGCCACAGCCAGGCAGGGGCACAGTTTGGTGTGCACGAGAGACCTCTGCCAGTGCGGGGGTACTGGTCTCTGCTGGGGATACTGGGACAAGGGGGGAGGTCGGTGCCTTGATGTTTCAGGGGAGCTTTCGGGTGAGGCGAGCGATGCTGCTGTGTAACTCCTTTCGCAGAGGCAGCACGAATCAGGCATCAGGAAGCCATCACGCCTGGCACGCCTTTCACCCCCTCTGCTTTCCCCAGGGCAGGACTTGGCCCAGGAGGGGGGATTTCGGTAGCACAAACCCACCCATGTTCACCCTCCCCTGGCAGAGCCAGGAGCTGAGCCCTGTGGCTCTTTGCACTGTACCGATGGGAACCTGAGGGGTCCCAGCACACAGGGCACCCCGACACAGCCCCCCACCCGCCTTTAGGACTGCAGGGCTGCAGTGGTGGGGGCTCACTGGGGGCTTTGGGAGGGCTCTGCTGGTGCTTAGGCAAGGGCTGGCTCAGAGGAGCAGCTGAGCCAGATGGCTCCCGGTCCCCTGCCATGGGGTCCCCCCGGTCCCCAACCCCAGGCTTCCGTCTGCCAGGTCCCCTCCGTGTCCCCTCTTCTGGATCCCCTCCTCTGATCCCCTCCCTGGGCTCCCCCCACACTCTTTGCCCCATGCACTGCCCTTCCCCTGGTGCCTGCAGACCCCACGCCCCACATCTCCCCACTGCCCCACGCCAACCAGCCCCATGGGACCCCAGGCACCACCGAGCAGTGGGCAGGAGGGAGCACAAGGCTTCCTGCCCCCAGGGACAAGGGTGACTCCCAGGAAAGGCAAAGGGAGGGTGGGCTTCTCCCTCCTGGCTTTCGACACAAGCAGAAGGGACAGGGTTGGGGACAGGGACAGGCACAGGCTGAGAGCTCATTTCAGATGGAGCTTGGGGGGTTTGCAGGAGTTCAGGGATGGGTGCAGGGGCACAGGAGCAGGAGGCAGGGATGGATAGCTACTTTCTGTGCTTTTCCCTGCTGGCAGAAACCCCTGCTCGGTCGAAGGAGCGTGGCAGGGCTGGCTCGGTCCTTTAGCGAGATTTGATTAATCCCAAGGAGTTCATCACTCATTTCTTCTGCCCGCTCTTCTCCCTTCCCCTTGCTCCTTCCCACCGCTCGCCTGCCTCCTGCACTTCTCCCTCTTCTCTCCTTGCCCTTCTCCCTCTTCTCTCTTAACATCTTTAGTTTTGAACAATTCCCCCCTCTTGGAAAAATCTGGACATGACTTGAAGGGGAACAGAGGTGGGGGGTGGCTCAGGGCCCCCAACTCCTGGGTCCTGTGTGCTCCTCCACTGTTCCCGATGGGCCCCTGTAGTGCCCTCTGTGCCCTTCTTGGGCTACCTCGGGCTGTGGGACCCCCTGAGCACCCGATCTACGGCCCCATACACATGGCTCCATACCCACCTCAACACATGGCTCCATACACACCTCGGATCAGAGGCAGAGTTATCGTCAGGGATAAGAATTACAGTTTTTTCCAAATAATAAATAAATAACAGTCACTTTGGGTGAGTATTACAGATTAGAGAGGAAATTGGAGATGTTGGGGCTGAAATTTGGCAAAGAAGTGTGTTTAAGGTGGCACAGACCACTGATAAACTGTATCTTGTTTGGGGCCGGAGAGCCAAGCAGGGAGGGAGATGGGCAGCAGAAGGGATGCGCCGGCTGCAGCAGCGGGGCTGGAGCCCACCTCCGAGGAGCAAGAGTGGTGCTGAGCACTTCTCTGGTGCGTGGATTTTCTGCTGCAGCGGCTTCTGCATCCCTGTGGTGGGTCGCATCCTGCTCACACCTTCAGACGAGGAAGCACAGACTGGGAGAGTCGCCCTGAATTTCAGCTGCTGTGGACGGCTGGAGCTCAGAGGGTTGAAAGCAGGGAAGGAGGCAGCAGCAGGGACATGAGCACACGCTGGCACAGGGAGGGGACCTTCCGTGCCCGGCCAGGGCAGCCAGCTCAGGGAAATCAGCGGCGGATGCGAGCTGGCCCCTGGTCTGGGGAGGAAACAGCAGGGTTAACTCAGCTCAGTGAGCTTTTCCAGGAGCCGAAGGGTGAATAAACAGTGAATTTGTTGGCAGCAACCCTGCTCTGGAGGTTCGGGGACAGCCGGCTGGTCCCAGCAGTACACGGACACCTCCCGGGGAAGGGGGATGCGCAGCCCGGGTTCTCCTCCAAGAAATGATAAAAAGGTGGAAAGCAGCGAGGGGTACGGGGAAGCTGCTCTAGACCCCAGGAGAAATGGGGTGCAACGGGACCCTCAAACCAGCCCCACTGAAGTCATCTGACGGGGAGCCAGGAGGTGGGAGCAGCTGGGAAGGAGGAGGAGGGAGAGGAAGAAATGACAGCTCTGGAGTTTCAGGGTCAGGAAGATTTCAGCCGGCTGGGAGGCTGCTCTGGGGGTGATTAATGCATCACAAGGTCTAGGGATGGAAAAAGTACTCAGGGCCTGCAGCCACCCGCCTGACCGCTCTTAATTCAAGGCAGTCACTCGTCCAGCCTCCCTCAAAGATGTCTCAAGAGCCAGGAGCTTCCTTGGAGGGCTCCAGCACGTTGCACAACGGGGAGGTTTCCCCTGGCAGCCGGCCTGGCCGTGGATGCTGTGCCAGCCGGCGGACCCTGCCTGCTTCGGTCCTGCATCTGCTCAGGCGAGGACAGCCCCTCTCCTCCCCGTCGCGTCTGCTGCTGCAACAAAAGGTGCTGAATCTGCCCCCTGTGACCGGATCCAAGGTGATGGGGAGCCGCATCGGGTAAGCTGGGTGCTGGCAGTGGCTCTGTGGTACCCACCCGCACCCCAACCGAGCTTCCCCATCCCAGAGCATCACCCACCCGCACGCTCCCCAGCACTTCCACGCACCTATGGACCCTTTCCAGCTGGGAGCAAGAGCCCCACGCTGAGCAATCACTCAGCAGCCGAGGTAAAGCCATCAGCCGGAGCCCGATATTCTCCTTTTTGGTGCTTTTTAGCCCAAAGGCACAACCTGCAAGGCAGAAAAGCCTGATGGGTGCGTGGGCCAGGTCCCTCCATGTCCCTGCAGCTGGCACAGCCCGTCACATTTGCACAGCTGTTTCTCTAAACAAACATTTGAATATTACCTCTTTTTTATTGTTGTTATTAATTTTACGTGGCCTGGGGCAAGAATGAAAATAATCACAGCCTTTCCTGCTTTTTTCTCCCCACCGCCCCCCGGCTCCGGCCGCACTTGCGTTTTGGCTCCGAAAGCGCTCGCTGCAAACAGGGTTATGCAAACAGGCTCCACATATTTCTCAGCGACTGCGATCTGCCACGAGGGCCACACAGCAAAGTTTAAAACTAAACCTCCAATCTTTTTTTTTTTTTTCCCCCCCTTTCTCTTTATTTTTTAACCCTTCCTGGGGCCGGAGCCCCTTCAGCCCTCAATACTGCCTTTCTCTCCCCATCAATGGGGCATTATGGCAGGGGAATTATTGAAAGCAGAACTCCCAGGCTTTACAATGGGAGCTCTGTGCAAGGCAAATATTGCACAATCTGTTTGCACACCGCCGGCTCGGTGCCCTTCCCCCTCGGCAGCCCCGCTCCCAGCTCACGCCTCGGCCTCCGGCCCGCTGAAACAGGACCTTAAAAATAAGAAATATGAAAGGTTTTTAATAAGTCCCCTCTCTCCTTCTTCAGAGCAAGATATTTGACTTAACAAGGCATCGGGGAGCCTAGCCCGGCCTCGAAAAAACACAGCGCGTCGCTCTCGCCTCTTAGATGTTTAAGGGTTTCCGCTCTCCCCGGCCAATGTGTGATGCATTTACTTTTTTATTGGCGTGATGAAAGAGCCTAGGCAAGTCTGGAAAAGAAGGGAGCTGTCCCAGGAACGGAGAGAGCTGTTATTTTGTCTAGAAGGGGGGGAAAAAAGGCTGAGAGGAGGGGGCCTCCAGGCAATTCATGGGGAAGGAAGGAGGCTGGAGACATCACCGGTCCCGAGCCTAGCAGAGGATGGGGCTGGAGGAGAGCATCTCTCCATTGACTTTGGGAGTCTCCAAGAGGTCCTGGCTATCACACTCTTGGCCTGGGGATGGATCAGAGTCCTGACCCAGTCTTCTCCCTGCCATGAGTGCCCTTTGCTCCCCTGATGTCCTCCAGGGATATCTCCCGGGACTGCCTCCCCTCCCTGGCGCACAGCGGGCAGGCAGCACTTCTGCCGGGCAGCATCAGGACCTGCCTCGTCCCCATTAGCCCCCAAAACCACACTTCCCCACTCCAGGACCTCATTTTCCCCACCCCGAGCCCAGCACTTCCCTGCCTCCAGCCGCACAGACCCTGTGGGTAGAAGCCGATTTTCTAGCAGCAACCGCCACGGCGAAATCTTGACCAGATTACAGGGATGCAGCTCGGTTTGGGGGAACTCGGAGGTTTTTGAACACACCATAATTTGCTCTCTGGAAGCTGGAGCCAGAGGAGCAGAAAACAGCAAATCTGCATCGGTTCCTGCTTATGCAACCCTCATCATCATTAAAGGAACGAGGAGCGTTGCAGCAGCAGCCATGACGCAGGATGCCAAAGCCACGGGGGGTAGCGCGCTATGGGGGCAGAGAGGAGAGCATCGGCCGTCCCTCCGACAAGGGCTCGGCAGCACCGGCGGACATTGCTCTTGGAGCCAAACGGCCTTACTTTTTTTCAATACCCTGCCCGTATTTCGTGCCATTTGCGCAGTTGAAAATAATCATCATGAAAACGCACTTAGAAGCTGTAGCACTATATTAGAGCTTTTTCTAATGTAAACCATAGCCTCTAACAACACATGCTGAGCTTGGCCAGGATTCATTCCCGATCAAAACACTGCTGCTCCCCTTCCTCCTCTCCCAGTCACCCAGCACTGGCAAAATATGAAATAAAAGCCCTAAATGTGAGTTGTTATGTCTCTCAGACTACGGAATTTTTCTTCTGTTTTTGGTCACTGATGATACATCTCAATGATTCTGCAAATTCTCCCATGAAACGACTTCTAAGCCTTCCTGCTCACATTTGTTTTCTTCCTTCCCCTTCATTCAGGAGACTTCAGTCCATCGGCTCCACTTCCTTGATATAACATTCCTCCCCTCGCCTTTCCCCACCTCCTGGGGAAACTGCAGCTCGCCGCCTTCTCCTCTCCTCTCTCTAACGACTGGCGTGCTTGCTTTGAAGAGCTGGAGAGGAGCCCGTGGGTTTGGCACCGCTCCCTTCTTCCCATGCCTTATGGCAAGCTTTCCACATCGCCTGGGTGCTCTCCCTCCTCGTCCTGCCCCCGCTTCCCAAGCCCAAAATCCAGCCCCACCCCGAGGAGCGAGGCGCTTCCCGCTGCAGCTTCCCGGCAGAGCCCCGGGGCTCGCGTGATGGCTGGCAGTCTGGCTGGAGAGTTCCCGGTTGACGTGAACCAGGGATGTGTTGGGACATGGATCCCTGTGGGATTTGGGGAAGACGTCAAGGGAAGCAAGACACATCTGGCTTCGCAGGCGGGATGGGCTGGAGGCGAGGAACCTGCCCATGTGGAAAGCTAGAGACCACGCCGGGCAGGTGGGCTTGTGCCCAGTCCCACCAGGCTCCCATGGCCCAGGCTGCTGGGGTGGACACTGCTCTGCCCTCCAACACATACACACCTTCCAGAAGGGCTCACCTTTGCTAAAAAAGTATGTGTAAAAAAAGAGTCAGTGGTTCCCTGGCCTCCAAGGGCTCGCTTTGAAACAGAGGAGAAGGTCCCAAGGCGGCGGAAGGAAGGATTTAAGCATTTAGCATAGCTGGTTTCTGGCAGCGCTGCCGTGTGACCCTGACCTTGGCTTCCCCAGCTTATTGATTTTGGACTCCCCCACCTTCACTCCTGACACGATTTATCATGAGATGCACAGAAACTCCTCAACCCTCAAAATATGCAAGATGCTGGCATCACCTCCAGCCTCACCCAGGCTGGGGAAGAAAGAGCAATTCTTCCCAGCACTCAGCTGGCAAAGGTCCCTCCAGCCCGCAGCCACACCGGGCTGCACCCCGGCGCCTTTGGTAGAGCCTCGGGACAGGCGAGGGCTGTTCCCCCCTCGCCACGAGACAAGCCCCCTCGCTGCCCCTGGGCAGGCTGCTCTACGGCTCGGAGCAGCCACGGCAGGCAGGTACCCAGGGACCCGGCACGCTCCTGCGCCCAGGGGAGCACCCCAGCCCCTCCACCTCCCCCGAACACCCCGCCAGGGTCCCGGCTCCCCTCTCAAGCCACAGCACAGCAGGGGACCAGCCACCCGCTCCCCAGGGCTGGGCAACCTCCTGGCTCCTGCCCGCCCTTAGCTGTCACCTCCCCTTCCAGGTGCAACCGCTTCAAAGGCAGCCGGTGGGTTTCGGCTGGCAGGAGATGCGACGGCCGGTGGGCAGAGTGCCTGTCCGGAGCCAAGGCATGGAGAAGGAGGAGGAGGAGGAGGGTGAAGGCCAGCACTCCCTGACTTGGCGCGGGTGCCTGCCCCAGACAAGGAGCCCTTTCTCGCAGGGGAGCTCGCAGCAGGGCAGGGCAGGCTGGCCTGAGCGCCCTGCTTGTTCACAGCAAGGAAAACACACCTGCCCGCGCCAGCCGGGCTCGCACCTGCAACCCGGGAGCTCCCGTTTACCCGGAGCTGTGTCCTCAGCACCCCGGGGGCTGGCGCCGAGGGGATGCTGCTCCCCCAGCACCAAGGGCTGTTTCCCATCCTGGCAGGATAGGAAGGTGGAACATTCAGGACGGGTATTTCAAAGGAGTTTGGATCAAGGCTGGCCACAACGGAGCCGCTGGAGCTGGAAGAGGGCAGGGAGCGTGGCCGGCCAGACGCCTGGTGCCTGCAGATCCCCCTGCCCACGTCGTCTCTGCAGGCACAGCGAGCCCTGGGCACTGGCAGCTCACACTCCTGCCGTCTCAGAAGGCCTCTGTCCTGTCGAGCGCTGGCTGGGGAGCCGCTCAGAACAGGCAAAGAGCCCAATTAGACATTGCATTACTTGATACAAAAGGTATCAATAATCCAGCAGGAGAGATGAGAGCTCTTTCTCGCCGAGGATGCCAAAAGCACAAATTGCCTTCTTGTAAGAGAAAGGCTTAATTTCCATAGAACATGACAGATTAAAGCTTGAGTGGGTGGGTCCACTCTATTATTCATCAGCCTTCGTTACTAACAGGAGAGGGTGTGCTGCCTCCTTTGAAGTTTCTTCGAAGGCCCAGGGTGCCCATAGCCATTTTAGCAGGGGGGAAGGCAGGATACGAGGGGCTGGAGCTTCGAACGCTCAGCCCCTCTGCTCTGGGTTTGTAATGCAGCAGCCTTGTTGCTGCCGTTGCTTCCTGAGATGAGTGAAACCAGAAGGTCCGTGTTTCAGCCCAGAGACCTGTCTGGCTTCTGGACCTAAACCAGCAGAGAAGAGCTCCAGGATGACCGTGCTACTGCATCAGTCATGCCCAGAGCCTACCAGGGCTTCCTCTCCTAGCCGTGCAAGGAGCTCTGCCAGCAGAGAAATCTAGGATTAAACTCTGGAGCTTGGATTCTTCCCTCCCGAATAGGAAACCGAGCAAAATAATAAGGAAAACCAGTTTCTGTCAGCTGAATTTTCTGGGGAGCGAGTTGGAGTATTTCCCTCGAATGGAAAACTCCAGGAGCAATTCTTCATGGGCAGCACATTGCATTTGCAGCTAAACTCTGCAGGGTGATACTGACACAGGGAAATAACTTCGTTTCAAAGCAGAGCGGCCTGGAGCAGCCTCCTCCCAGAGCAACGGGTCCAGGCAAGCTGTATTTACTCCAGCTCAGGCAGCTGCCCACCGGGCACCAGTAAAACCACCAGATCGAGCCAAGAAACGCCGTTACCCAAACAGAGAGCAGCAAACCCAGCGCTGGAGGACCCCGCAAGGAGACGTGGGCACCAAGCGGGAAAAATGTGGGGAAGGGGCCGGAAGGGGCTGGAAGCAAAGCCCCGGGCTGGCACTGGGAGCTGGAGCTGAGCCATGGCGTGTGCACCAGGGCTCCTGTCGCATGCGGGAATGGCAGACAAATGCGCTCCGCAGGCACCGGATCTGGAGCGCCGTCCCCGTATTTCAAGCCCACCCATTACCATCGAGGGTTTTCTGCTCTCAGTCACAGGCATAACTAACAGGGTGGTTGTTGGGAGGCTTAAAGTACCTATATCAATACTGCAGAGGGTGATTCATGATTATCCGCAGTAATCCAGAAGCTATACAAAATTGCTAATAATAGGTCTTCAAAACCGACATTTTAGTCAAGATAAAAAATGATTGGAACAAAATCCAATCATGCCTCACTAAAACTATAAATGGAAAGGTATAACCCATATTCAGCTCCCCTAAACACCAAGCTAAACAAAAGCAGGAGATGCAGATCAGCCCCAGGATCCAAGTCAAAGCAGGGCTGGGATCCCACCCCGGGAGAAGTTGATTCTCGAACAGGCTGAAAACGGCACTGGGTACCGCAGGACCGGCTTAAATGCGGGATGACGGCGGGGATTTGGGAAGGGGGAAGAACACGGATTATGTGCCCTGGCAGCACGTGACGGGCTGTGGGCTGGCAACCGCAGAGCTGCCAGAGCCGAGCCTCCAGCTGCGGGGATGCGGATGCAAGGCCCGGCAGGGTTCACGGTCCGGCCGAACACCATTCATTTAACGCTGCCGCGCAATCCGATGCACAGTTGCTAGGTGACCGGAGCCCGGGGCTGCAAGGATAACGTGAAAATGGCTGCGCAGGTCAGCCCTGGTCCAGCTCAGCTCTTCAGCATCACGTCTCTGGGATGCATCAGGATGCGGCTCCATGTCCAGGGAGATGCACGAGGAATGGGGCAATTACGGAGCTTGTCCCAGGGATGTCCAGAACAGCTGCAGAGCCCGGCCGGGTCTGTGCGGTCCTGCCCTGCAGCCCGGGCTCTCTCCTGGCAGAGAGAGCCCAGAGCCTTCCCCAGCCCCAGGTCCCAAAAGTTTTTCTCCCTAGCAGTTCCCACACTCCTCCTGCCTCCAAATGCCTGCTTACCCTGTTGGGAAATCTCTTCTCACCCCGTCTGACTTGCACTGTTTCATCTGCCTACGGATCGGATAAGCTGATAAAATGTGCGGAACACACCAAACGGAGCCTGTTCCCTCCATCCGCTCCCTGCCGCCGGCTCATCCAAACGAGCGCCGCCGCGTCCAAGGCCTCGAAAATCTCTTTTGCCATTAACACTGCAACAGAGCACGTCGTTTGCATGGCCAAAATCAACATGAAATTTGCAGGGATTTTTGTGGTATTGAGGGCAACTTAACGACTGAAGCCCAAGGCAGATTTACTGTCACAGTTTTCCCCGAGGACTGTAAAATTCAGCATGTTGCAAGCCGGTCGTTAACATTGGCTTTAGGCTTTCACGGTCCTGGCTTGGGAAGCAGCAGCAAATGTTTCTGCATGTTGCTGTGGGACTGTAGGTAAAGCACGGGATCAGCTGTTCCCCACTGAACCCCACAGCCCCCCTGTTTCTGGCACAACCTGCCCCCCTTCCATCTCCACTGCCCTTCCCGAGGGAGGTGATGTTTCCTCCCTCCTCCCTCAGGGAGGTCTTCAAAGAGAGCCCCAGACAGGCAAGCAAAGATGGGGTTTAACCCCACGGCAGCTCCTGGGAGCCTGAGAGAGAAGGCATCTTTCTTGGGTTTTTTCCTGCCAACTCATGAGGCATTTCATACTGACCACTTTAATGAAACCAGACTGTTCAGTCCAAGCAATTACTCATAAGCAGCATCTAATTACTTCTAGTATTTAAAGAGAAAATAGAAGAATCTCCCTGGAGTATAAACTCAGTGAAGAAGCTGCAGCTGCAAGCAGAGAGCCCGTGTTACCTGGACACGCACCCTCCTTCACATCACGCCACACAGCCGCACCCCAGCACCCCACATCCCTGGCCCACGGGCACCCCAAAGCACCCAGAGGTGTAATCACCCCTTCCCCAGCCAAGCAAAGGCACCTGCCCACCCAGGCCAGGCACACATCTGTTTGCAGAAGCACTCGGAGCACACCTCCGCACCCCCATGCCTCCACGCCGTCTCTGAACGCTCCCATCACCCACGGGCAGCGGGGGTGAAGCACGACGGCACGCGTTACAGGGACCCCTCTCACCAAGCCTGGCAGGGAGCGGGACGAGGAGCCACATTCCCAGTTCCGCTCAAGCATTTTTATCCCCTCCTCCTTCTATCAATAACAGCATAAGAAACAGATGGGAGTGAGGGGATTTGCAAATATACATCCCTCTATACCATATCGGTACATGCACTGCTGCACGCACGCGCTCCTGCAGCAGAGTGAGGGGGGAAATGAAGCCACGCGCCGGAGGAAAACAGCCCGTCCTTCCCAGGGAGGCACGGCCAGCTCCCCGCCCGACAGCCGCCCTCCCCAGCAGATAAGATCAGAGGTTGGCAGAGCCGTCCTCCTGTCTGGTGCGCTGCAGGCTCTTCCCATCCCAGCGACAGATGAAGTTGGAAGGGAGCTGGCTGGAGCTCACAGCCGGAGATGCCGTCAAGCCCACACCCGCTGCCCCGGCCTCCTGGGACAGGGGAGGATGAGACTCTGGCTTGGAAACCTCCCAGAGAACTTTAATCTTCTGTCTTGGACAGTGTCTTGGGCGGCTTGTCCCTCTGGAAGCGGAATTGCAAAGATCGTCTTGCGAGAAGCCCGGTGCTCCCTGCCCACGCTGCGCCGAGGGGGTTGCTGGAGCCTGGGAGGCAGGCGGGGGAGGAGAGTGGCAGCGGGGACCACTGCTTGTCCCCAGGGAAGGCCACAGGGGCTGGAATCTGCGACGGATTCCCCGTGGGGCCAAAAGACAACCGGCAGCCCAAGCGTGCCGGCACGGAGGGGGCTGCAGCCAGTGTGGTGTGACATGCCCAGGGTGACCATCCACCAGTACCCTGGGGACGTCCCAGGCAGCAGGAGCATGGCCGGGGAACAGCAGGAGCATCTTCCCTGCACCCCAGGTGGCATGGATGCTCCTGGAACATCCTTGGCAGTGGCACCAAGCTGTCTCCAGCCCAGTTTTGTCTGAGTTTGGGGGGGCTCCTCCACCAACCTGTGTCCCCAAGCCCCGGCATCTTTGGAGCACCAGGAGGTACGGGACAGGCTGGCCGCGCAGCTCCCCGGTGAGCACAAAGGACAGTAACAGAGCAGCTCTCTGTTTTTCCAATCTTACTCTAAAACATGGGTTTCACATTAGACCACCAACGGGGAGCAAGGGCGAGGTTTCTTTCCCTGCCTGCTACAGTGATTTTGGGGAGTTCCCCCCTCTTTTGGCAAGCGGAATGGTTTGCTGATGCCAGCAATGATGTTAACCAAAGCCAGGCAGAAAAAAAAAGTCCCCAGCTCCCCAGTAGCAGGATCATTTCCATCCTGTGCTCTCTCCCATCTAGGACTTCAGCAAGGGCTTTCCAAGAGCTTCTGGTCACCCAACCGGTGACCGGGCTTAGTCTCCAAGGGGGACTGCTATCCTCTGCTAGCCAGGGACACCTCTGGGTTTGTCCAGGGCCACCATAGCACAGGATGGGACTTTGTCACCCTCTTGTGGCTTACAAGGGCTGGCAGGCTTGCTGTGGCTTGGAGGTGGCCACATCCAGGACCCCCGCCCTGGGGAAGGCAAGGGGGTGTCTTCAGCCTGCTCCTTGCCCCAGCATCTCCACTTTGACCTTTTGCTCCCTGGAGCTGTGGGCAGGCTGTTCCCCGCCGGAGGGTCAGCTCTCCCAGCTCTCCTACCCTACAAATCACGTGCATCGAGAGCCATTTCTTGCCCATCTGGTTCAACCCCGGCCAGGGAAGAGCTTCCCTCGATTGGGAGGCCCCTGCTAGCCCCACGCTCCCAGCAAGCCATGGAAAGCATCTGCGAGTCATTCAAATTGGGTTGCTTTACAGCACTGCTTCCTTCCCAGTTTGGGTGGCTGGAAATCTCCTACCCGATTCCCAACCCACCCAAATCTCAGCTAGGAACTCAGGCCACACCAGCCTCTAAGACAGAGGGAGATTCATTCAGCTTTATCTGAAAGCCATTTCAAGTATGTCCAGATTCCTAATGAAACTTGGATAAAACCCCAGAGATTAATAACAGCGCAGGGCTTTTTTGGATACTGGGTTTTCTTCTTTTTCCAAGAGAAATATATATATGGGCTCTGGTGGAATCTCTGCATACATTTTTTGGCAGAAAAGCCAAAATAAATCCCTTCACTGCAATAACCCTTGAGCAAGATAAGGCAAGAATCTGTTGTCAATTCCCCTGTATTGTTGTCGTACGCAAATAAATGGCCATCTCTGGCCGTGCTGTTCCCATGGCAAGGCAGCGAGGACAGGGACTAACACGGCTGCAGGAGTCCATCTCTGCTGTCTGTGTCAGTGCAGGTCCAAGCCTGCTCCTCTTCCATGTTAATCCCACACAAGCACGTGTGTACGTGTTGTTCCTGCATGAAACTTGAGCTTTTCTAGTACATCAAAGTCACATCAACCTGGAGAACGTGGCTGAAGCCAGTGTGGGGCTGTGTCCCACCCGAGCAGAGCAGGAGTGCTCCACAGCCCACCCAGGAAGCCCAGGAGGTGACAGGTTTGGGTACCAGGAGCACAACCCTTCCATCCTGCCTGGTCTCTTGTCTGGCAGGGAGCAGGCAGAGCGGTCAGGTAATGGCTCAAGGGTGCTTCACCAAGTGTCCACTCAAGGAAAGACCTCCTTCTGCTGGGAGGAGTGGGGCATCACCCACTGCTCTGATTGAGGTGGCTCCCACCCCACGCACGTGTTGTGTCACCTCACAGCAAAATCCCCCGTTATGAGAGGGAAAGCCACCTCGAAACGGGCCCGGAGGGTGAGGTCACTGCAGGCGCAGGCAGGCATCTGCGTGCGCGGATGAACTACCTGCCCCGCTGCGGCTGCCTGTCCCGGGCTCTCAGAGGATGAGGATGCTGTAAGCAGGACCATCGCCCCGGCCTCGTCTGCTCACGCCGCGAGTATCAGGAAGGGCTGGCATCACCATGGCACGAGGCGAGGCTCGTGCTGGATGTGCTCACACGAGTTTCCCCTGCTTTCAGCCCAAGCCCTGCCAAACCAGGGTAGACCCTTGAGGGGTCTCGTGTCCCTCGTGGGGTCTACTCTCAACCCGCAGCCACTTGGTCAAGGGGTGCAGGTCATGGGGAAGCCGTGCTTTTCACAACCCTCGTCCTTCCGAGGCAAAGCACCTAAGGAACGGGCCCTCCGTGACTGCCCAGAGCAGTAATGCGTCTGGCATCTGTCCACTCCCCTCCCTTAACCACTGTGGCTTTTTCCATCTTCATAAGCAGGGAAAGCAATCACCGTAACGAACGTCTCCAAAGCTCTCACCACGGCACTCAGGATGTGCTAAACGAAATAAACACACATCAAGAGCCCATTAATGGCGCTCTCCTCATGCCCAGCAGCCATGGTCAGGCACGAGGGGACCAGGAAGGGACATTAATGTACAAAGCAGAAAACTGTGGAAAGACAGGGCTGAATTCCTACGGTTTTTTTTCCTTTTCTTCCCCTGTTTTCAGACCACTGTTATCTCCACTGCCAGCACACGGCTGTGCCCATGGCAGGATGGTGCTGGCAGGGGAGGACAGTGGGACATGCTGCTGCACAGTGATGTCCTCCTCTGGGCGACCCATTCTGCCCAGCCTTCCTGCCCTGGCAAGGCTTCCTCTCTTTCCCAGCCCCCCAGACACCACGCACAGGGTGACTGCAGAGCAAACCAGCAGGCTGCAGGTGGGGGTTATGGTCAGGGACCGTGGGGCAGAGACCGCCGGGCTGGGGGGCAAACGCTTCTGGTTTGCATGGGAGCATGAGCTGTCCTAGGGCAAAGTTATAGGATACAACCACGCCAGCAGGGCAGCTCACTGCTGAAAAACAAGGGGTTGTTCCTCCTCTGCCAGGCTCATATTGGGCCACTTAACCAGCAGCAAGAGCTTTGGTCTGGACAGAATTGAGCTGGGAAAGCTCAGGATGCTGGGAAGGTGCAAGGCACAGTCCTGTGGAGCACGACCCCGGTGCTGTGGAGCAGCCCCTGCCTCTTCCCGCTCCCTCCTTCCCCTCCTTTTCCTGCCGCACGCCTTTTGACTGAAGTTCAAGCAGCAAAGGGCACCCGACGCGGGAAAAATAATACCCTGGACCTCTGGCATCAGGAAGGCAAACACAGCCCCCTTCCCCTCTCCTCCCAGGTAGAGCTGCTGAAATCTGGACAAACACAGCGGAGCTGTTGCAGCTGTTGGTGTTGGCTGCGCTGCGCTGCGAGGCTGCCAGGCCTTTTAACGGGGATACACTTAGAAATGAGAGCAAGAGCCCGGGGGAAAGCAGGGCTGGGATGGGGCTTGATTAATAATAACAGCCCTTCTGCTCATTGCATCAACATATATTAGATCTACTACCAAAAAATGAGAAATGAAATGGCTTAATGCTACCAGCTCTTCAGTGCCAGCACTGAATAACTGCCACGCCAGTAGACACACAGGCAGTTAGACGTAGCCAGAGATACGTTTCCACTCTAGATGGTTAAAATTAAGCATATTGCAACCAAATTTTAATGTCATGTCTTCTGCTCGTTGGAGTTCTCAAATCTGTTCTTTCAGCTACTGAAATTAAAAGACTGCTTTATATGCTGCAGGCTTAGAGGTGACTTCTTCCCACAATTAATTAGTTTGAAACTAACAGGGCTGGGTCGCTATGAGCTTTTTTTCACTTCTGAGCTGCTCCTTCTCATCTGGCAGCAGGCTGCCAGTGACTGAGTCAATATTATTTCATTCCTGCCTGATAGCTTACATGAAATGATCCGATCACCCCAAGCAAAGCCCCAGCAGCAAGTGGCCACATCACAGAAAATCCCTTAGCCTTGGCTCCATGGATCCATCCTGGCCGTGGAGCTGTGGGGCCGAGGACGAGGCAGGCGTGGAGACACAGCCCGGCTCTCCAGAGGGGCCACAGGCTAAGCAGCAGGCGGCAGGGAGGGCTGTGCTGCGCCGGGTCGAGTTCTCTCGATTCTGTTCTTGCACCTTGTGCGGAAATGCTATAAACGTAACATGGGAATTGAGCATAATTTATAACCCCCATGTCCCCACAGGCAGTATGGACCAGATGTTTCAGAGTTAGCTGCTGGTTTCGCCACTGCTAAAGCACTGCGGGCTTGGGTTTGCCTTCACAAATGTGGCTGATTAATTAATTAATGTGACTTGAACCCCCAGGTCTTGGAGGACACCTGCCACCAGGCTGGCGTGGACACCTAAACGGCCCTAAGCGTATTTACAAAATCGCAGCAGAAAGCTGCCCAAGCGAGAGAGCCACAGCGGGGCCGTGTACACAAAACAATGCCATGATTCATCCGAGATTGCCATAACCCATCGCGCTTCATCAGGACGCTGTGGCATTTAAAATGGCATTTCCTCCCATCTGCTGTGCATTAGCAGACAAAGAAAAAGGAGGAGGGGGGAGAGAACAGCAAAACAAAGGGGGGAGAAAAAAACGGGATTCCTGAGTCAGACTGTTCCCAAAGCAGCTGCTCGTCCTCGCCAAGCCCGAGCTCACCCCAGCGGGCAGAGGGCAGTGACCCTGGCCACGGACAGTTTTGTCCCCAGCGCTGCCCGGGGCCTGGCTGCAGCCCAGGACACACTCCCAGCCGTGGGGTGAGAGATGCTGGTACCAGCGGTGACTCAAAGCCCCGCAGAGCAGCACCTGGCAGAGGACTGCCAAACCAGGGGCGCGAGCAAACAAATCCCCCCAGGCTAACCACTGCTGGGGCTTTACTTTTCCTTGGCCATTTCCTCTTCTTCTCCATCTCTTTGATTTTCCACTGCCCCTTGCCTGTTTCATCTTCCCTGGGAAATGAGAACCCCTTCCGTCACCCCTACCTCTCCCTTCACTGCTCCCCCCTCCTCTCTCTGCCTGTATTCCCACCTCCTCTCCTCAATGTCCCTTAACACTTTACCATCCTCCTCCTTTCGTCTCCATCTACCTCTTGCACCCCCCTGCCCTGACCCATCCTCACTTCCTCCAATCTCTCCTCTGCTCAGCCCACGTGGCACCCCAGGGTACTTTCCAGGAGGGAGAGAACTTGAAGCCCTCCTTGGCAAGGCACTCAGAGCAGGGAAATTCAGCTCAGCTACTGAATTGGGCCATGAAAATTATCCTCCTAAACATGGCTCACACTTCCAGCCAACGCTGTGACTCATGAGACACATCAGAGTTACCTGCTGGGGTAACAAGGGTCCTGTCCCTGGCCACCCATCCCACCCCTTGGCTGGGGGATCCTGCCCTGGAGCCAAGGCAGAAGGAGCAATGTGCCTGCAGCTCACGCTCTGGCTGGGTATCAGCAGCCATATAACGGGTCAGGCGAGGAGCTGCACCAGCTGAGAAGCAGCCAGAGCGCCTTTTCTGTTGTCCCTGCTCCACCACCATGGTGTCAATACCAGCAGCCAGAGGCAGGAGCTTCTCTGGGCAAACAGCCTGGCATCCTCTCATGTCTAGCCCCCATGGGTGCTGGGTACCACCTTCCCATCCCTACGGATCACAAAGCCCCTTCATTCTGCACCCCCGCAACAGGCATAAGCAACCCCACAGGCACCAAACAGAAAGGTCGGACCACGATGGAGGACGTGTCCCCTGCTGCTATCACACCCCATGTGCCAGAAACTTACGGGTGGACAAACACATTAAAATGCAACTTGCAGAGCAGCAGTGTCCCTGCAAGCCCAAGGGCCCAGCGGACGTGCCTAGAGGCTGTCGGCTCCCACCGGGCACAAGGGAGGAGGGACAGCGCTCTCCAGCCTGCGAGCACGCTCCCTGAACCCGGGTTTGTCCCGGACACAAGCAGTCATTCAGAACGGAATAGGTGTGGACAAGTCTGACCCCAAGCAATAACCAGAGAGCATGTGAAAGTGGCAGCGAGCAAAGCTCTCGGCGTGCAGGGCTGAGGGCAGGGCCGGGGCTGTGCGGTTATTAGCAGACTGAGCTGAGCTGGCGACTCAATTACAGCTGTTTTATCCCCTGTCTGGATTTGAAACAGCTTCCTCCAACCTCTTCGTGACTCAGTGCCTTGGCATGGAGATCGCATACCCGAGAGGTTAGCTTTTGAAATCCACCAGGGACATTTCACCTTCCTAAAATAAAGAGTGGGCAAAATATTTTCAACCTCCCTCCAAAAAATGCACGCGCAAAAAAAGATCCCTCCTCAGTGAGCGTGTGTTGTTGGGTCTCAGCTGGCTTTGGGCTGGGGTAGATTTTCCTATTTATAATCGTGCAGCTGTTTGCCGACTGAATAGCTCTATTTATTATTTGGCATGTTTACTAACCGCCTCAAATACCTTCTCTACCTGTAATTGTGGTGTAGGATACATATTATTTTTTTTCAGATTTCTTCATTCAAGTGGGTTGTGTTACTCCCAGGCTCCACGCTGTGGTTTGCTCAGAGTATTCGTGGTTTGAGGGCATGAAGCTTTGGACTCAGGTGACCCTGAACTGTAGCGGACCTGCAAAGAGACACTTGGGGAGGAAAAAGGGAGTCAATTTTTCAAGCCATTTGTCCATGGGCACTCAGGGCTTTAACATTCTGCCTTTCTTGAGAGCAGTCTCTCGTGAATGAGTTTCCTCTCCATCTACGCTCATTTATCTTCTTCCCTTCCATGTTTTACTGAAGTTGGTCAAAGGCAAACCCTTTATACTTTCTACTGCATGCGAGTCCTGGGCCTTGGGACACGAGAGAAGGCCTTAACACGCAGCACAGCAGGGGCTTGTTGGACCCTTGGTACCCTGACACCAGGGGAAACTAATGCACCCAGTTTCCCGAGGCACCCCGCAAAGCACGGCGAGAACGGAGAGCTCTGGAGAAGCTGACCACACACCTCCAACGCAGACCCAGCCCTGCCAGCGTGCCCTGCAGGACTCTGCTGCCCTGTCCTGCCCATGAGGTGAGCTGACGGCTCTGCCTGCACTGGCCCACCCCCGAGAGTTGTCAGGACCGACTCTGCTGGCATCTTGATGACTTGCTAACCTGCTCACCTGCCATCCTCCCAGCCCTCCTCCTGCCAGTGCTAAATGTCCCATCCACCCTCCATTCACACCAGTCTGAACAGCGCTCTTGCAATTCCCTGCCCCACGCAGGGCCCCTTTAATGGTGCCACATTTGTTTGGAGAGCTTCATTGCCCAGGAGGGACCCTCTGCTGCTTTCTGCCCCAGGCCTGGGCAGCATCTCCTGTCATTACCAGGCTCCTGGTGGGAGTGGAGACACATACGGGCGGAGGACAGTTGTTTTGGTGTTAAGATTTCACAGAATCACAGAATCACAGAATGTTCGGGGTTGGAAGGGACCTCTGTGGGTCACCCAGTCCAACCCCCTTCCAAAGCAGGGTCACCCAGAGCAGACTGCACAGGACCTTGTCCAGGCGGGGCTTGAATATCTCCAGAGAAGGAGACTCCACAGCCTCCCTGGGCAGCCTGTTCCAGGGCTCCGTCACCCTCAGAGGGAAGAAGTT
>Ga0065711_1038643_pt1 | contig 18557 bp, 15 predicted proteins | sample Hoacrofraction12_FD_59098 | JGI IMG/M metagenome (GOLD analysis project Ga0065711, IMG submission 59098) | Hoatzin crop microbial communities from Cojedes, Venezuela - Epithelial fraction 12 v2 (version 2) | ecosystem: Host-associated > Birds > Digestive system > Esophagus > Crop | place...
CCCACGCCATGGGCTGCTGAGCAAAAAGACTTTCGTCTGGTAACTAGCCCTGTGGATAATTACTTGTCAATTTTACAGATGGTTTTTATTTCACACACAGGTCATGCTTTTTGAGAGACACAAGAGGAAAGAGCATAAAAAGAAACCGTGCATTTAAAATAACAAATCCTACACATACAGGCTTATTATTATTTCTGCCCCTGAAGAACCAATAGCTCCATCAACAACCACATCAACTAGTATGAAGGAAGTATGGATCCAAACTTCTACATCTGACTTCTGCTGATATCCCAAACTCTGATATCCCAGTTAAACATACTGATTGCAGGTCCACTGGCTGTATTAGGGTCCGTTGCTCTCAGACTCCTGCAAGATGTGTTCCAGTTTGCAAAAATAATGAAATTGGTGATTAAGCCAGAGAGCATGTGCAGATCAAAGTATTCACCTGCATTTCAGAAGACGCGTGTCAGGTATACATTCTAACCCATATGTATTAAAATATGCATATGCAACAGTGGACCAGCTTCAATGGGGCAGATGTACCCAGCACAACTAACAGTTTGATGCTGAGGATACTTAAAACTGCAAGAACACAGCCTCAAAATACATAATTTAATAGGGCAGCTGGCACAAACAGCTTCACAGTCTCTGCCTCTTCTTCAGATTTCACCAGAAATCCCATTCTGGACCAAAGAACTCTCACTAAATTCAGCACCTGTACTCCCACAGCAAGTTTCAGTTTCCATAGGTCATCAGTCGTAATACTGAAGAATTTTGTCAGAATATTCCCAAACAATTCTGGCTGCCATCATGAAATACTAAAAGCACAGCAGATACTCACTGCTCTGAAGGTGATTTCTCACGGGCCCACATACACAATAGCTTAAAAAAGCAGCTTTTATCTGAAGATGAAGCCTTTTTCCCCTTACACATCTCCCTGAGCATGCCAGTGACAGACACTGCATGTAGTGAGCAGTCAAATGAACATGGTGAGGACTGTAACATTCTTCTAAGCTTCTGCTATCCAACTTAAAAATGAGAAGAGTTACTGCTTTTACTCAGCTGAGTAAAAAAAGAAACTTCTGAGAATAACTTCAGTCATATTTACACGCTAATGTTTTCCAGTAACTGGGGATGAAGATGACGAGCATGGCTAGAAGACTTGGAGTGGTGCGCTGGCAGTGGTGTCTTCTTTTTCCAGCAAAGAAGATGAAACAACCCTTTGCAATCAACGTTTTTAAGTAACTGGCATATCTGAATTCATGAACAACCAACAAAATAAGGACATGGCTTATATGCAAGAGTTCTACACACAATTTTACACTATTGCTCATTGACAAAAATACACAGAGAAAATCAAGTTCCTAATTAGAGCTACATTTTTTAATGTTGTTACTCTTTGCAAAGACTCAAAACATAAGTGGGGACTGAAGCAAGAGCAAAACTTAAATCCCCCTACCCCCCCTTTTTGTAATTAGAAATTGTTTTCACTTGGGCACCTTGTCTGTGGTCTACAAAAAATTCGTATTTAAGTGCACTTCTTCCACATGATACCTCATATTTCACAGCATGTTCTAAGTGTTTTACTGCTAGTGTATCAGACACATTGCACTACTGTCATGACTCATCTTTGAATCTACTGTCATTTATCCCAGTAATGTAACTTGGCAGTACAGCCCATCACATCAGAGAATGAAGGACTTCATGAACAAATTATGAAACAAAGTAAGAAATTTGTATTTTATGATGAAGAAGAACTGCTATTTTTTTTAAGGGCCAAATCCTGATAATACTGAGGTCAGTGGAGTTTGACAGGGTTCTGTAAGAACAATACAAAAGTTTGAGGGCAGTTTTGATTGAAAATGCCTTGAAGTCAAATCAAACAGCTACTGACTTCCCAAGAAACTCCATGAAAAGCAAAGCAAGTCAGTTTAATGTTCCACATAGCAATTTAAAGGAAGGCTACTGTGTATTTCAAGTTTCATAACAATATGCTCTTTACCACATCTTTTCTCAAAATGTATCAGCATTTACTATTTGTCCAACATTTACATGCAAGCTAGTTTGGCCATGCAACACCTTTATACAAAAAGCCCCATTTGCAAGGGTCTTGTACAATTCATCCTCCATGTGCGAAACTCAACAACGCAAGCCAGAAAACTCTGCTGCCCATTGGTATTCTCAAAAACTTTTTACACACAAACCTTTCAAAAGGTCAGAGTTAACCCAACCCTCAACACACGTTTTTCTCTGACTGCAGGAAGGCAGTGGGTGGGGAGGGGGGGGAAGCAAAACCTTCCAAAACAGGGACCGTATGTATGGAGATGTTTGTTACCCATACGCTGTACTGTTACAACTGAAACCCTGCCTTTCAAAGAAAAAATTAAAATTGATTATTCATTTATTAAACACCCCCCTCAGTACACTGAGGCTGATCTGACAAAAATCTACGGAATATAACCAACACGAATAATGGGAAAAGTGAACAGCCGTGAACGTGATTGCTTGCTGAACCTATGCTCTATGCAAGTCAGGCTTGGAGAAAAAATGACCTGTTTATATAGCTTCTGTAATCAGTAAGTCTGACAAAACCTAGTAGCATAAGGAACTGTCTAAATTACTTATCATGCACGTTTTCCATACATTTGCACACTGAAAAGTGGTGTATCAGTGTGTTTTAAAAATATACTTATTTCAGTTTCTGTCTAACGTAAGGGCAGATTTGAGGTTCACTCACAGATCTCTTCATAACGTCTGAGTCCATTCCATTTAAAATCAGGAGTAACTGCAAAGCTCCTAAGGCTCTGCAGTCTACGAAAATCTGTTTCAGTTAAAAATTGAAGCAGCATCACAGTAACATGCTTAACTATCTGAAATCTTTTTCCCTCTTTCAAAGACTGCAAGTTTCACATTTTTTCCCCCCTGTGTGGTTATGACAAAGAAAAGAGTACTGATTTGTGAGTATTATTCTCACAGTGACCTTTTCTGAGAGGGAAACTAACTTTAGAGTATTTCATGCAACTTACACAGATGCAGAGATTCTTATGGAACTTAAGCGGACTCTCACCAAGCTCAAGCACTGGCTCAGGGAAGGATTCTCACTGCTTACTGAAAATATCTCTGTTTTTTTCACTCCTCTTAACTCCCCTCCCCCCCCATTTAAAAAAGAGAATTCTCCTAATTAAATGAAGAAAATCATAAAATCAACGTTCCTATCAAGGCTGGCATGACACACGCGTTGATAAAACCACTTTCTCTTCGAGATACTCCAGGCAGAAAACCAAAACAAATCTGAAATTCAGCAAAGCCGAGCCCCGCGTACCCCCCCGTGACATCACTGCAGCTGCAGGGGCGCGCACCGTTACTGCTGGCTCTCGGGAATGAGCGAGGCCCATCCTCCCACCCGTGTGCCAAGAAACCCGCACTGGCGGCTCAGCACGGCTGAGCGCTGACGTCACGGCCAGCGCAACGCTCACGTCCCACATCGTACGGGACGAAACGGCAGGAAAGGCCCCCGTTTTGGAGTGGCGGGTTGCAAGTTGGCAGATGTCAAACCTGGATGAGCCTGCCACATTGACAGCTTTGCAACCCTCCTTCGCCCGCCGAGTGCTCATGCTACGCACCTGACTTACCGTTAACCTTTAAAAAACGCAGCCACGATGCCCAGCATAAAAAAGCCACCCACCCTTCAGCCTTCCCTCCCCTGCTTGCCATTGTTTCATACTCTCCTGGCAACCTCTGGCTGCCCAAGCAGTCTAGTCCGGCCTTTCTGTGAGGCTGCACAAACAAGCAGTGACAGGTATAAGACAGCGATGTGACTGATGCAGCCCCGCCGCGCGCCAGCGGCCTCACCCTGTGCCGCTCAACAGGCAGTCCGAACCCTGACGAAGTCGTACAGGTTCACAGCCCAGTGGTCCCCAACTGTGACCTTTTCAGCAGGTTCACTGGGAAAGCAGAGGGCAGAGGCAAACAGAAACCGTTCCACTGTTTTCTTTGCACAGGGAAGAGCTGAGAAGAAGAATGCTCAAAATCAAATCAAACCCTATGCACCCACACTGAGGCACTCCAGATACTGCAGTTCCTTCCCTGATTTAAAAGGGAAACGACTACTGTGGAAGACATTTACTACTAGGTTATGTTAGTTGCTTAATGGCAACTGACTTGTGTTTTATTGTTCAGTTATTCCAGGTTTGCCAATGCTAGTAATTGTGCAATACCTTTCAATAATTTCTTGCCCTTCCAGTGGGACGCTCCTCTCTTTGGGACACCTGAGGCACAACCTCAGTTGGTTAAATGAGACATGTTTGCTTTACTCAGTATTAAACCTGCCATCCACAGATGTTAAATTAACAGCCTAGCTCTTCACGATAAGTAACCCATGTGAGGAGGCTGCACCTGGACCCCACACTGTATTGTACACACATGCACATTCTAGTAACAGGCTCCAACGAAGAAGGAGCTAGACTTCATTGAACACCTTGCAACCACCCAAGAGCACCAAGGAAGGACATTCAAAAACATCTTTCATTAATGAACACGTACAGGTAAGATAAGCAGCTCTGCCCCTAGAATTTCTGGTATCTTCCTACTGCCTGTGAGCAAGACTGTGGGGTTCTCTACACATGCCCAGGGTTTTTACTTGTGGATTGGCAGGGATTAGCAGTGGTGATCATTGCTTCTTTTCAGCTTGCAGTAGGGACCGTACGTAAAAACTCTGTGTGTTAGATACATGCGCATATGCATACACTTATATATGCTCATATACAAAGTATCATATATATTTGTTGATTTATAGACACACTCACTTCGAAGAGATGGTACACAGAGGAGTAAACTGGGAGGAACATCCTGAAATTCAACAAGCACCAACTCACAGTCCTGTACCTGGCAACAGACAGACTAGGACCAAAGCGGCTGGGATTCAGCTCCTGGGGAGAGCCTTGAACACCGGTGGGCAGCAAGCTGAGGTCAGACATGCACCCAGGCAGCAATCAGGGCCAGCACTGTGCGGACAGCATGAGCAGGACACAGCCATGAGAGCCCAGGCAAGCATCACCCCTCTACTCTGTGGCTCACCAACACACCTGGAATGCTGCTCTGAATGCAGGAAAGACACCAGCAAAACTGGAAAAGATTAATGGGAGGGTACCAAGGGAGTGGGGCTGGAGCCCTTGCCCCAACAGCAGAGGCTGTGGGACTACAGCTGGTTCATCTGTGAGAAGGGATGGCTCTGGGGGCACCCAACAGCATCTCCGGCACTGACAGGACAGGATTGAAGAGATGTAGCTGGGCTCTTCCATGGTGGGACGCTGAGAGGCAGCGGGCACAAGCTGAAACATCAGATGTTCACATGGAGATACAGACAGCACAGAAGGGAGGCACGGCCCTGAGATGTTGTGCTGTCTCCAGTTTTGGAGGTTTCAAACCCTGACTGTAAAGCCTTGGGCAATGTAGTCCAAGACCATGGCTGAGTCTGTTTCGGGGAGGGATGTGGACCTCTGAAGGTCTTGCCAGTCTGCACCAGTTGGTGATTCTATGGAAGTACTCAGAACAGGCTGTCTTCTTATTCTATCCCTATACTTTTCTCTGTAGTATTAAGGAATAAAAACATGAATTAAAAAGGTGGAGCTCAAAATAAAATACTGTCAGTAATGAAGGAAACTCACTTGTACTCCAGACTGGTGTCAAAGCAGCAGTCTTCCAGTGCATCCAGAGACTTCATTAGAACTAAGTTCATCTGTTGACCAGGTACGTCACTGCAAAAACAGAACAGACAACAAAAAAAATCCAAACCAGAGCTCTGCTCTTTAAATCATATAGGATATAAAACTTCCGGCTAAGACTCAATGTACCAGGAAATGCAGTTCTCTTCATGCTGTAACAGGTTCTCATACTAGTCTGTAAGCAATAACTATATGACTGGTCATCTGTGTCATATTCATATAAACATAATCCTATGCAAATAATAAAAAACATACTCAGACCGTAACTGGCAACCATTATTGCTAAAACACTCTGACAGGAGGATACTGATAGAACATGATCCCCGCTACACCTGTAACTACTTATAAGCTGAAAACTCATGACACTTTTAAGGTATTAGTTCCATAAATATCCCTCTCTATCACTTTGCCTAGCTTACTGATAAAAAACGAAGCATTTACATCTCACTCCAAAGACTCCCCTCTTATAAAACACACGGTTTTCATAATGAACAGGACATCTTTAACGCAAACTAACTATGATTTAATATTAGCTATAGCTGCATCCCTACAAGTTTTGCTGTTGTTGCAAGTCAATGCCTGCAAGAATGTGTGAGATTAAGCTTTGAAATTATGCAGGGCAGTGGAAGAGTGAAAACTTAGTCAGTCCGTAAGACATTTTTGGTAAATTTATTAATTTAAACACCCCTTGTCAAACAAATCAACCTCTAAAACCCAAAATAAAGATTCACATATTCCAAAATACCAAGCTGATCTAATTTAAATCTCTTTAAGAGCCTTTTAATGCCTGTGTGTATCTCAGTTGTCACCACTGACTAATCATCCAGAAACAATCCATCCCCAAATTATGTGGCTGAGTCAGAGGCAGCAAGGTATCAAGACACCAAAGCACGAAGATTAGAACAGAGCAATGCTGCACAGTGTCTTAACAAAGGCAAGTGCATTAGAAACATTAGCTTTCTTGAGGAAATTAAAAACTGACATCTAAATCTGTTTGATACTTGTGCTTGTGCACCAATTAAACATTTATTACAGCTATATAAGCAGACAGAATCCCTAGTAGTCAAGAAGCTGGAGGAGTATAAAGCCAAACCTACTTCTCAATTTCTCAGGAATAATTAGAAATTTGCAACTGAGGTCAACCATTCTGTAAAGGAGGCATTTTCTACCAACCTCAGAACACCCCTTTGCTGCCAACATAGCTGTAACAGCACACCTTAATCACAGCCCATGACACTGCTTCTGTTGTAGCTCTATCCCTATATGCATAACTCATACGATTTAAATGGACACTATCCAGTGTCCAGAGCACCACTTAGAAAGAAACCGATGAGAACTGTGAATTATTTCACAATCAGGCCTCCTAGGGCAGCTAGTCCCCTTTAAAGGCATATGCGCGGCTCTTGTAGATGACTGCTTTGCAAGCGTACCTTAGGATATTATGAAAATTAATCATTCACCTTGACAGAAGGGCAAAGTACCCAGGAGAGCAGAGGTGGGGTGGGTGGTGAAAGCTGATAATAAAAGACACCTTTTAAGACACATTGCAAAGCCCCTCAAGAATCATTTGCCATGGCTTGTAAATACTTCAATTCCTCAGCACTTAAGGCCACATGCAGGAAAAAGAAGGAAACTATTTGCACACCTACACTCCATATTGTAATCCTTACCTGACTTTTTCTTCATACAAATGTGAGATAAACATCCCCAAACCAAGGCCCACGTGGATTTGAACAGCTTGAGACTCATCAGCATTTGGTTTCCCAGGTAACCTGTCAGTCAGCATATTCAGGACTTCTTCAACCTTCTCCTTGCACGATACAACGAAAACTGGCACCAGGAGAGACAAAGCCGTGGCCGCACAGGAACGAGCTATAATACTAGCAGTATTTTCACCTGAATAGGATTTCTACAAACATATAGAAAATAATTTTTTATCTTTTCCTCTTGAGGGAGGGAAATAAAAGTTCCTCTCCAGGTAGTTACACTCAGACACACTTTAGGATTTTAAAATAAATACCTATACAGCAGAATAGCAGCACAGATGTATTGCAATCTGGCAATAAAGAATATTTCATGGAATTGCCTATGGTAACTTTTCCATGTGCTTTACCTTGTAAGCAGCTTAAAACTAGGGTAATTCAGAATATATTTTCTAAGTGTAAATAAGATTGTAAAGTATGAAACTGTAAACAAAGAATCATCGAATGCTAAGTGTTGGAAGGGACCTTATATCCCTGTTCATAGTAGGGGGGTTGGAACCAGATGATCTCTAAGGTCCCTTCCAACACTTACCATTCTATGGTGTTCTGATTCTACAATTATAGATCATCTAGTTCCAGCACCCCTGACATGGGCTGGGACACATTTCACTAGACCAAGTTGCTCAAAGCCCCATCCAACCTGGCCTTGGACACTTCCAGGGAGGGGGCAGCCACAGCTTCCCTGGGCAACCTGTTCCAGTGCCTCACAACTCTCATAATAAAGAATTTCTACCTTATATCTACCCTCTTTCAGTTTAAAGCCTTGTCCTATCACTCCACACCCTTGCAAAAAGTCCCTCTCCAGCTTTCCTGTAGGCCCCTTCAGGTACTGGAAGGCTGCTATAAGGTCTCCCTGGAGCCTTCTCTTCTCCAGGCTGAACAGCCCCAACTCCCCCAGCCTTTCCTCACAGGAGAGGTGTTGCATCCCTCTGATCATTTTTGTGGCCTCCTCTGGACCCTCTCCGACAGCTCCATGTCTTTCCTGTGCTGAGGACTCCAGAGCTGGGCGCAGGACTCTCACCAGAGCAGAGGGGCAGAATCACCTCCCTCAACCTGCTGGCCACGCTGCTTTTGATGCAGACCAGGATGTGGTTGGCCTTCTGGGCTGTGAGTGCACATTGGTGACTCATGTTGACCTTCTTGTCAACCAGCACTCCCAAGTCATTCTCCTCAGGGCTGCTCTCGATCCCTTCTCCACACAGCCTCTATTTGTGCTTGGGATTGCCCTGACCCATCTGCAGGACCTTGCACTTGGCCTTGTTGAACTTGATGAGGTTCACACAGGTCCACCTCTCTAGGCTGTCAAGGTCCCTCTGGATGGCATCCCTTCCCTTGGTGTCAACACAGCTAGGTGTTGTTGGCAAACTTGCTGAGAGTGTGCTTAATCCCACTGTCCATGTCGCCAACAAAGATGTTACAGTGCTGATCCTAATACTGATCCCTGAGAAACACCACTCATCACCAGTCTCTACTTGGACATCAAGCCATTGACCGCAACTCTGAGTGCCACCACCCAGCCAAAGGCTAAGACAGGATAGCATGCAACAGAATTCAACAGCTAATCTGTGCGTAAGTACATTGGTCTATTTTAGCTTTCACCTTCCTTGTTAAAATATCCAGCATAATGATAAGAAGGGTAAACAGAAACTAGCCATGATATTATTGTACTTCTGTAATTACAACATGCAAAGAATTCAGTGAGTTGGAAAAAGCACTACCTTAAAAGTATCATACCTAGTATGACAAAATATCATGAGATCTTGCAAGATAACCAGCAAAGACGCTTTCTAGAAGAAACATCTCTTACAGACGTTTTTTATTCCTTTCCATTATGAAAGGTAAAACCCATACAGCTACCTCTACTTATAAAGCAATGGACTGATTGTAAGTAATAACCTAATGTCTGTTTATCCACTTCCATGTGTAGCTCTGAAAAGGAACAGAAAAAATCCCATCAGGATGCAAGACACTCTGTAAGACAGTGATTTGTATTGAGTGCCTTAGAATTTTACAAGCACAAGATGTTTTTACTTTTTTTTTTTTAAACAGAGTAGATTTAGAAATGAAACACTGTCACACTGTTCCACCTCAAAACAACCTTTTTTAAACAGCATCATTTTCAAAGGCAGGAGTTGTAGAACAATGTGGCAAGAACTGCTAGTGCCAACCAAGTAGCTGAATCTCCTTACGTCCAAACAGTCTAGTGTCTGTTTAAGACTACATTGAATTTAATGATCTATGTCCCCTATCATGATGACAGGGGTCACATGCCAGACCTGACTCAGGTCCATCACTAATATTCAGCTTTTTGATGCTAACATCTCATCTACTGGACTAAATGCAGTTCATGAACGCATTTAATGAAGTTCTGGTTAGAAAACATTAGGATACATTAGCAGGCTGGTACTTGGCCTTGTAGGACCGAAGTTCCCTTCTGCATCCACGACACCAAGGTTCTCCAACCTGGTGGTTTTGACCCTAGACAGTCAAGAGTTAGTAATACCTATTCCTTAAGGTCTATACTCAGCTTTCAGTCCATCTCCAGGTCCTACTTAAGAACTGCCTGATACTGGTATGGTTTGAGAATTTCAGGCTGGTTATGACACTGCAAACACGTATGATATAACTTCTGCTGGCCCCCAGGGGTTCAAAAGGTCCTGTAAAATAAGAATCACTGGCTCCACAACTATCAGATTTTGAGAAAGTATGCATTTCAGAGTCCTAAAAAATGGTGTCAGAATGACTCAAGACTTTGATAGTGTGGTCTGAGGAGAGTCTGTTCATGTTAGAAGCGGTTTTTTTGCACATACATGTTGAATATTCTAGGTTTGGAAGGGTTTTTTGTGTTTAAAAATGTCCGTCATTCATGTATCACCACATGTCGTTTTTACTATTTTGATAATAAAGGCAAAAACTCGAGACAAACCCAAATATAAGCAGAAAAGACAATGAAAGAGAAAGAACAACAACAAGAAAAGTTTTGATTCTCATGTATTACAACTACTACAGGGCAAACAGAACCAGGAAACTCCACAGTAAGAACTCCAGGTATGAAATACAGAAATACTGTCTTGCATCATAACACATACCTGGTAGAACCATGGGAAGACTTGACCTTTAGGGTGATAGCGGCTATTCACAATACTAAAGAAGGTCTCTGTGACCATAGAAATCCAGTGTTTTGTGGGAAGAAAATCAGGTTCAATCTGCAAAAATCAAACCCAAATGAGATTGTTCTGTCACTCTTCTGTACAGCACGTAGCATGATTAACTTGCCAGTATTGACCTTCCAGACACTACTTTTGATCAGGTACTATTCAATAAAAGCAAAAAACGATAATTGGAAGAGAAGAGCCTCAAAACAATAGTAGGGAAAAACCTGAACCACATACACAACTCTGAACTCTTGCAGCTCAGTGTAAGCCGTTGTGACTCCTTTCAGCCTGAGGCATAAATTAAACGTAACCACAAAAAAATGAGTATGACTGAGTAGTCATACTGTTTTGGCTTGGTTATAAATATCTAGGCTAAGCATTTTAGGCTCTTGAATTATGTCAGGAACACCTAAATTCTAGTGAGATAGCTACCACATACAGGCAGACAAAAGGCATTTAAAAATCAGGACTCTATCTCCCCACACATTCATTTAAAGGTTTGGCAAAAAAAAAAGATATTAGAAAAATGTGCCATACACAGTTCCTCACACACAAAAACAAAAAACAGCTAGCAATCTCCACTTTCCCTGTCTCAAAAAAATATCCATTCCATAAATAATTCATGTCATAAATAATATATAGTTCAAATGCTGCTACCTAGAAATGATAACTTGTGATCCACTCTGTTGCTAACAAGCTGTGAGTTCCCCATTACACGTACGGCTCAAAAGCCTTTTCACTCTAGCTAGAATTCAAATAAATGTAGGGGCAAGGATGGCAAGACAATGCATTTTTTCTCCGATTTAGGGAGCAGAATATAAGCCAGTCTTAAGAGAAGGAACAAAATAGCAATGAATGACTATCCACACAGTTTGCTGCAAATGTCTCTGTCTCTCAGATGATGAGCAATCATGGATGAATGTATCTTTTCAGCATGGAAATGAGTTATTGACATGTTTTTACACACATGGAAAAAACCTCAACTAGAAAAAGTTATCTCCCTCACTGTTATATTTTACATTTCTACATAAGTTATTAAGCTACCTTCTGTGAGCAACTGTTCATACATTTGTGTGTTTTATCACACTATGATGCTGCTCTACCATTAGCCAGACCAAAAAAAGTTTCATGCTCTTCAAAGAGAGTAGGTAAAAAAACTTGAACAAGTTAGTGCACAATCCCCTCCCTCCCCCCAGATTTTCTTCAGGCCACTAGAAAACACCATAATAATGAAAAGAATAAAAGGGCTCTCAGAGCATCACCTTCCTTTCCTTGCAAGCCTTATGTACCCTAAGCCTTCTGGATCCATTAGGAAAAGTTGTCCATATCAGTGTATGTGTTTAACCCAGCCTACAACAGATGCCCATTGACCTGAGCTTTTCTTTGATTGATTGGTTGATTTTAAGATCTTCTTATCCCTGCATAGTAAACTTGGACCATCACAGTTGGTGAAACATTGTGAGATACTGTGCTAATGCCAGAATAGGAAGTGTGTTGAGCATGCCACCTCAAAACACTCTGTTGTAACTGACTCAGAGATGAGAAAAGAGGCTGGCTGTGTTTCAGTGTGCACTAGACCTGTATCTCATCTGTCAAAATCAACAAATAAATTTGTTAGTCATTGTGTTTCTTGTGAGAAGGCACCTACACACTCTGAGTGCTTTTGTATAGATCACACATCAGCTACCAGATGGCATTCAGTGAAATTTGAACTTCAAAATGTGAAGTGCTTCACACCCACTTATCAGCGCCTCAAACACTTGGTCATATTGCTTCATTATACTCCATTAAGAGTAGAGAATCTCTTTCCCAGATCAACTCACCTCCGGTATCCCTTCAGTGTCCGACGAAAGGCTGCTTTCATACTTGGCTACAGCAACTGCAAGACCAGTTAAGGCAAAAATAGAGTTTCCTTTCACCACTGGGCTGTCTCTGGGCAGAAAAAGGCAAACAGTTCAGAAGTGTAATAGAGATGCAGGAAAAAAACCCATGTATCTCAATGCAGGAAAGTTATGCTACGAGTGGTCCAGGAGGGAAGCCCTTTGCACCTAGCAGCTTTATTGAGTCTTCCAGCTCAACAAAAGTCTATCGCATTTCATCTTCAGGAACTAGAGTAAGAACGGGGGAGAGAAGTGTTTGCTTCTCCCTTGTTTGTCTTTTATATAGAGTCTAGCATACACAAAGTCTGCTTCTATTACAGTGAGGACTGCCACCTTGCAGAGCAAGCAGGACTCACAGAAATGTCCCAGCAGGTCTTAGCTATTGCCATCACTAAACAGAACAACACAAAAAGCTCTTCAAACAGAGAATGCTAGACAGGACAGTGCCACTTCGCTGCAACAGCATCTGTTCAGAAGATTTAGTGGAGCAGCCATCACTGAAATCTCAGCTTAAAAAAAGAAGTTTTTAATAACTCCCCTGTGCTATGAAAACACTAACATCATGGAAAATGACAGGTTTCAAAGAGTACTAACTTCTACCACAGCACAAACCTTTACTTAAGGAACTCAAGAAAAAAAATCTGCCACCTACAAATAAGAGAGAAAAATGTAACTCTGTTCAGTTTCATGAAAAGATAGATGTCAATATCCCAGTTGTTCCCAGAAAAACACATTCCAATGTAATTCTGCAGGAACGCTCTTAGTTTTACAATAGCAGCTGAACAATACAACTGTACTAGACCACTTAACAGTCTTACACTACACCAACACACAGTGTACTACACTTTTTGCATCAGTCTGCCATTTCTAAAAACTTCCTCAACTGTTGCTGTAAAAATACACCTACACTGCAAATTTAGGCATTTGTTCCAGATTCAAAGATCACATATTCACAATAAAAATATTTTCTGGGTTTCTAGTTTGCTTTTCAAAATAAGACACAAATTTAGGCATTTGTTCCAGATTCAAAGATCACATATTCACAATAAAAATATTTTCTGGGTTTCTAGTTTGCTTTTCAAAATGAGACACATAGGTCTTAGCCAAATGTCATTGACCTCTCCTGTTTGGAACACTGAAACTACTTCCTTTTAGGTAAGAGATACCTACAAATAATTACGACTAGATGCTTAGTTAAGTTCTTGGAAACCTCCCTGTATCTCTTGCCTTAAATAATTTCCTAATCTACATACAGAAACTTTGTTGTTGTTATCAGCTTCTAAAAGGTTACATTTCTTCATGTACCGCAAACAGAAAGAAACTTCTAAATCTATACACGCAAGTAAGCTGGATGCTTTAAATTTAATGAAGGTAAAAATCATCATTCTAATAAGCCCCAGGAGGAAAGCGTGGTGTCTTACTCCAAAAATACAGAGAAAAAAAAACCCTTTCTTAAAAGAAAATCAGTAAACCCAAGAAGTTCTAGAGATGTGATCTATGCACAGGAAATCCTTCTGCTGCTAGATAAGTAAAATTCACCACTCCCTCCCAAATTAGGATATGCTTCTACCTCAACTAGTTTTGCTAATGAACTTCTGTCACTAAATTAATAGCTTAAATTCTGAGACAGAGAATATAATATATTTAAAGTTTATTATTTTGTTGCTCCTTTATCTATCTCTTTCTACCATCTTACCTTAACACAGGTATTCTACTGAATAGCTAAAATATCAAACAGATCTTCCAATTTCATCCCTCTAACTGATTTCTTCAAGACGGACTGACATGCAAGGAAATGGAACAGCTGGGAGTATTTTAGATATCTGAACAATGGTAAGTTTAAAAAGCGAAAGTCTTCATCAAAATCTCCAGAACTCTCAACTTGCAAAAGTATTTCAAAACAATTTTTTCTATATTTACAAGAATACCGATGTTGAAACAGTCTGTGAGATTTCACTGTAATTCTTTCAATTATGACATCTTCATGATTCAAGATTTTCTAAGTACTTGTTCTTATGCGGATTCACTATTTCTGATGGTTTTGCTTAACCTTATGCAAGTGGCCGATTTCAGGTTAACCAAGAGCAAAGCATAACAGGAAGCTAAAAGATATTTATTCCTGATTGAAAGACGTGCTAATTCTAATAGCAAATGAACAGGCCTGTCACAATCTGAAAACATGTAATTTCCTATCTTTGGGGTCATCTGGGCACCAGAAAAACACCTTAACAGAAAGTGGGTCAGTTTTGAAGAGCCCATACTCCACTAAAGACCAGACAACTTCTAGATAAATGAAGCTACGTAAGGCAAACTGTCTGCTAGTTGAAACCAGAACAGACTTACAGTGCATATAGCACTACCTAGGCTTTACTCAAAACCCGAGACATCAGCCTTTGTAATAGACACAGTCATTGGTAAAAATCTCAAAGCATAAGGTGGGGAAGAGTTCTTTTGCTGAACAGCAGTCCTGTGAAATCAGAAAACTGGCCGATAACCAATTGCAGAAAATATTATCTTACATTTTCTGCCACAAAAGAGAACTCATTCTCATCTGGAATAAATTAGCAGCTCTTACTTGGAAGCACCTTTGATGACATCGGTCAACATATCTCTGACCCTGCAACAGAAACAGACAGAATTTATATCTCATTCATTATACTACAGTATGAACTCAGCTAATTTCCCTTTATGCCTTACACTGTCCATTCTAGTTTAACAATTATTTCATTTAGCTATCAGAATACTTAGCACAAATCAATAACAAGAATTAAAATTCTGGACGTGCTTACGTACCACCCAACATTTCTTTATGCTCATGTGCTCTACTAATGTTTTATAAAGGGCTCTCATCTGACTTCATATCAATTTTTGTAAAATGCAGGTTCATGCAATAGCCATAAATCTGTTCTTTGAGCTGTTACACATATGTTTCCAGATCACTCTACTGTGTCTTAGCATATTAAAATGGGCATGCTTTACAACAATTTATCCAACACTTACTATACTCCTGGAAAACACTACGGGCATTTATGCTATTAGATAGTATAGTAACCTGAATCCATTTAAATGAAAGCCATAGCAGTAGTCACAATTTCTTACACATTACTGTAGTTGATTTATAATAAGCTACTTGTCTGTATTTGTTTAGTTTTGCATTCATATCAAGACAAAGTAGAGATACAGTGAATCTTCTACATTGCCAGGTCTGGGTGAAGAAAGAGATCTTCTACTACAACACAGTAGTAGTACTCAGTATAACACTGAGCTATACTCAGACTTTAAAAGAAACCCACTCAGGATTTCCTTCATAATCACACTGGTTTTGCACACAGTTTCAAACCCAGCTACACTAGAAACACTTATACCTAGGTAGCAAATACCATTGCAAAACTACACAGTACTCACACAATAAAGCATTAACATCAAAGTTTATATCAAGCTGTCCACATTGGTTAAAGCCAGTAGGCAACACAAATGCTTAACAGGTACTGAAGATAGAGCCCTGAAGCACTGAGCAATTAAGGGGGAACAGGAAAGACACAAAAGCCAATGCTGGGCTCCCAGTTCACGTACTATTTTGATTTCTCTACTGTTAACAGGAATTCCATTCATTTTTTACACAGTTTACATTAACACTACTTAGAAAATACAGAGCAGAAACCAGTTCAGGAGAAATCTACAAAAGCAGCATTGCAATAGGCATTCTCCTCACCCGGAAAATGTTTTCTCTATATACCCTATCAAGAAAGGGATCAGGCAGAGCAACAGCAGAAAATTGTGCCATTACTACATAAAGTACCTCTTCTACAATACTGTATCATTCCAGATTTTACTATGAAAACCTCTGATCTAGACTTAGCTGGAATAAAACAACAGACACAGATTTTGTAATCCTGTTGAGTGTGACTTAGTAACACCATTTTGACTGAAATGGGCAAAGGGCTTTTTGGTTTTGTTTGTACATACTTTGCTCCCAATGCATTTATGAGCAAGCACAGAAACAGGTATTTATACTGTCCACAGATACATAGCTGTTTGTCTCCACGAAGCTTCCCACTTTCCACCTTGTCCCCCGGCCATGCACATACATGGCTAAATCATGACAGACTAAGAGACACTTCAGCTAACTGAAACAGATTTGAGGACACGGATCAGGATGTGCATCGTGTGCTTGGTTATAAACAACATCCTCAATCTCAACATTGCTAATTTACTGTATGAACTGAGGTGTGTCTCCGGTCACAACGATACACATTATGCCATGGCTTACATTTCTTTTACCAAGCCATTTTCAGTAAGACAGCTCACTTAGTCTCAACAAGTAAGTTTTGCTCTCTGCATAATCTTTCTGCTTTAACATAACACAAACCAAACACAGTTTTCCATTCCTTCCTGGTCCTCACCCTACAAAGTTTCAGACACTGTAGAGGGGAAGGTACCTATGAACCTGTGCATATGGGAATCCTTAAACACAGTTACCCAGTAGTCTCTTTCTTCTCACTCCCCCTCCACTGCCTTGGTCATTGTATCTGGGGCTGGTTTTTTTCATTAGTGCTCATACAGTCTTTCAGCTTGCAAAACTAAAGGCTTTGAAGTCTTTCCCTTCTCGGCCCCCTTACTTGCCATTACGAGTGATCAGGAGCAGACAGGCACTTCCTTACCAGAGCCAGGCTGTAAACTGTTTGTACTGCACCTCGTCAGGATCTTCTTTTCCATGTTTTAACTGCATCTCCAGCTCTGCCTGCCTCCCCTGCAAAATTACAGAGTAAGTCAGAAGCGGATATTATATGGTCCATCACTGTAAGATTTCTTCAGAGGACACTTAGGTAACAGATGTAGCCTTTCACTTGAGGGCTACTTCATAACTGAACTTAACTGCCTTTGACATTGGATCTCATTGTAATACACAATATATTTTTAAAGTAAAAAAATTAATAAATTTTTTATTCTCAGTGAGGAAAATAAGCTGCAGATGCACAGTCAGCCACAGATACTGAGATGTCTCTCCTAGTCCATGCAAAGAAACAAGTTTCCTTGGGAAGGGGTAGAACGAGTAGGGAATGATATTTAGAAGCCTGCTAACTAAAATGGATTCTAACAGCAGAACATCGCTTTCTTGATTCACTACTTCAAGCAGAATTCCTCACCCTTTTCCCTTCTATGACCCCAACCTCCTTGTGACCTCCTACAACAGTTATTTCTGTACCTTAAAGAAGATGAAATGGATTCTGGCCTCCAACAATTGTTATCTGAACTTATTAAGCAGCTTTGCTTTATATGTTCAGTGTCCAGCCCTGAGACAATGACATCTCAACTTGTTTAGGTTGTCAGTTACTCCTCCTTAGTATGCTATTAAGACTTACATGAAAAATATAGGCACATAAGATGTGTTTTTCAGGTACTGCACACTTGCAGTTTGGGTGTGCATAAAAACCTGAGAAAACAAGAGAGTCCATCCTGTAAATCCAGATGTCACTCAAATGACGACTCTCCAGAGAGATTAAAGGAGCAGGTACAACACACTGACTAAAGAGAATCACAGAATCACAGAATGGTAGGGGTTGGAAGGGACCTCTGTGGATCATCTAGTCCATGAGAAGGCTGCATAAAAACTGTGCAAAAACCTACTGCAGTTTCCCCAAACACAGAAACATTGCCTTAAGTTCTGTACTCAATCAAGACCTGTAGTGTCATCATGCAGAAGTTGATTTCAGTCTCAAAACATGCTGAATGCACAAACTGTCAGATGTCCTTAAGCATGTGAGAAGACATAGTAAAAGACAAGAGGACTTTCAGATGTTCAAAGGGAAAAAAAGCCTCACTCAAGTGTTTTGGCAAACTGGACTCTATGAATGTCCGCCTCCAAACTGTAGAAATTTTTACTCTACTAGCTGTTCAGATATACTGAATTAGGTACTATCCACATTACTTGTTTTACACTGTAGTCTCTGCGGCCATCTCAGATGAAACATACTACAGAAGCATAAGCAGTAAGTGAAGATAACTTTGTCTCAGCTAAAAAAAAAAAAAAAAAAA
>Ga0065711_1038644_pt1 | contig 18557 bp, 10 predicted proteins | sample Hoacrofraction12_FD_59098 | JGI IMG/M metagenome (GOLD analysis project Ga0065711, IMG submission 59098) | Hoatzin crop microbial communities from Cojedes, Venezuela - Epithelial fraction 12 v2 (version 2) | ecosystem: Host-associated > Birds > Digestive system > Esophagus > Crop | place...
GAATTTCTTCATTATATCCAGCCTAAACCTACCCTGTTTTAGTTTAAAACCATTACCCCTCGTCCTGTCACTGCTGTCTCTACTAAAAAGATTGTCCCCATCTTTCCTATAGGCTCCCTTTAAGTTCCTTTAAGGAGGGAAATAAAAGCACAAAATACGATAGTCCTTTTCCCAACAGTTTCAAGTGAAAGAGAACAAGCCCAGAATCAAGGGCATCTGCAAAACAATTTTTTGACTATGTTTAACAGAGCTAATACAAGAGCAACACTTCTATGAACCTAACTGATGGAAATGCATTTGGATTTAACAAAGTGTTTTGAAAAGCTACACTACTAATACGGAAATTTAAGAAAAAAAAAAATCAAACAAGAAAATGTTGGAAAGGATAAGCTAGTGGGCAATCGCATTGAAAGATTAGAGGATGCAAATTTTCTAGAGGCATATTCCTATTACATAATGCCACCTACTGACCACAATTCTATATGCTTATGTTACAAATCCCAGCTTCTACAGAGAAAAAGTTTTTTAATTTATCAAAGCAGCTTTCCATGCTGAATAGTTGGACTCCAGCCCCTAACATCTAACTACATAACTCAAGATGTAATTTTTCATACAAAAGGCTGTTCAACGGTCAGTTAATTGAAAAGGATAACTGGAAGCAAAAGAACTCTTAAGGCAGGTCCAGGAACAAGCAAATTAACTAAGCAATAAGGTCTTCTAGCAGTAGATGGACTTTGTTTCATGGGATAAGTTTGGTTTGAACTTTAACAATGAAACTGAGGTTGGAGTAGAAAGTCAACATAAATTCTGGATAAAACATTGGCTTTTTCTGACTTGGGGAAAATAAATCTGTATCTTCCAATTCAAATACTACCAATGAGATTACCATTGAGATGTTCCTTATCCTTGTTCTATGAAGTACATTTTATTTACGAGCAGAAATAGTTCACTGCTGAAAGGTGTGATGTAAAGGAAAATTATGACTTTTTTTCCAGATAACACCAAATATTAATAGTTATAACTCAAATGGGGCCACAAAAAAAATCCGAGGGCTGGAGCACCTCTCCTATGAGGAAAGACAGAGAGCTGGGGCTGTTCAGCCTGGAGAAGAGAAGGCACCAGGGAGACCTTATAGCAGCCTTTCAGTACTCACAAGGGGGCCTACAGGAAAGATGGGGAAAATCTTTTTCGCAAGGCCTGTTGTGATAGGACAAGGAGTAATGACTTTAAACTAAAACAGGACAGATCTACACTAGATATAAGGAAGAAGTTTTTTTACCATGAGGGTGGTGAAACACTGGAACGGGTTGCCCAAAGAAGTAGTGGAGGCCCCATCCCTAGAAACATTCAAGGCCAGGTTGGATGGGGCTCTGAGCAACAGGGTTTAGTGGAAGATGTCCCTGCTCATCACAGGGGGGTTGGACTAGATGATCCTCAGAGGTTCCTTCCAACCCCTACCATTCTGTGAAAACCTGTATGTGGTCATTGTCTGATGTTCAGATTTTCACTATCACATCAAAGCTGGGACTGTGAAGAAAGGAATGAGTTTCTCGTACATCAATGTGCAATCAGAAGTTGTTAGTAGGAGTAAGTAAACCATGTTGCCCCCCCCCCCCATCTTGGGTCGGTTAGATCCCCCTTTTCAGGGCAGAACTGGGCTGACAGTTGTGTAGGACCCAGGCTTCCTGCTCCATCCTCTGGCTGGTGTGTAAACGTGTGTGCTATCAGTACATCTGGCAGCATTGTTGGACTGTCTTCCATTTAATGAGAGACTACATGAACTAGCAAAGATTAATCAATTCACAGTGTCCTGGTCTCCAGCATAGAAGCAACTGAAAACTACAGCTGTCTTCGATGGTCTATCATTCGCAAAAAGTTGTCTTAAATGTAGCTATAAACCAGGTGGAATTTAGACAGATTTGACAGATATGTATGACCAGATGCAACAATAATATTTAAGCCAGATGTTTTCCTTAAGCTAAGAACACTCATTAAAAATATCAATTTTCAAATAAGCTTTAAAACTAAGTATCTACAAAGTTTATAGCTCTTGGAGATACTCATCAGATTCTATTTTTCATTAGTAGCATTCCATATTAATGTGCAAAAGAGCACCAATAGAGCACAGCCTCTTTTGTAAGCCATTCACTAGATTTAACAAGGTACACTTTAACACAACAAGAAACACCTTAGAAGGTATTTTCAAAGATTTTAAATCTTACCATGTTCTAAGTGAGTCTTACTCATACAGAAAAAAACAATTTCGAAAATAAAGATAAACTAGATGTATTCTATTCCAGAAACAAAATCATATACTAATCATACAATCATTAAGGTTGGAAAAGACCTCTAAGATCAAGTCCAACTGTCAACCAAACACCACCATGCTCACTAAACCATGCGCTGAAGTGCCATATCTACAAGTTTTTTGAACATCTCCAAGGATGGGGACTCCACCACTTCTCCAGGCGGCCTGTTCCAATGCCTGACCACTCTTTCAGTAAAGAAATTTTTCCTAATATCCAATCTAAAGGTCCCCTAATGCAACTTGAGGCCATTGCCTCCCCTCCTATTGCTAGTTACTTGAGGGAAGAGATCAACACCTGCCTCACTACAACCTCCTTTCAGGCAGCCGTAGAGAGCAATAAGGTCTCCCCTCAGCCTCCTCTTCTTCAGACTAAGCAGCCCCAGTTCTTTCAGCTGCTCCTCGTAAGACTTGTTCTCTAGACTCCTTGACCAGCCTCGCTGCCCTTCTCTGGACACGCTCCAGCACCTCAATGTCTTTCTTGTAGTGAGGGGCCCAAAACTGAACACAGTACTCCAGGTGTGGCCTCACCGGTGCCAAGTACAGGGGCACGATCACCTCCCTATTCCTGCTGGCCACACTAGTCCTGATACAAAGCAGGATGCCATTGGCCTTCTTGGCCACCTGGGCACATTGCTGGCTCATGTTCAGCCGGCTGTCGACCAATCACCCCAAGGTCCTTTTCTGCTGGGCTGCTTTCCATCAATGTACAAGCCTGTGGCGTTGCATGGGGTTGTTGTGACCCAAGTGCAGGACCCAGCGCTTGGCCCTGTTGAAGCTCATACAGTTGGCCTTGGCCCATTGATCCAGCCTGTCCAGATCCCTCTGCAGAGCCTTCCTACCCTCAAGCAGATCAACACTTCCGTCCAACTTGGTGTCATCTGCAAACTTACTGAGGGAGCACTCAATTCCTTCATCCACATCATTGATAAAGACATTAAACAAGACTGACATATCTCAGAAACCAGCAATTTTACACTGGTGCTTTTACAAGAATGCTAATTGGCTCAATTAAAATTAAATACATTTTTCCAAATTATAACCAAGAGAATGCTGACAGAAACACTTTAGCTATAAAAATATACAGCTTAACATGCAGTCGAGAAACTTGCAGTGAACTACAGCTCTGCATGTTCCTAGTGCATTAAGCCTAGGATATTTTAAGGAAGACATTTATTTTGTAGAGTGACTTTTTCCTCAATACAGATGAAGCAACATAAATATAAGCCCTATATTTAAGTTCTGGTGCTGTCCACCACCCACTGTTGCATTTTCAACTAGTTTGACATTTTAAAAAAAGTATTTCAATTAATGTGGTAGTTGGAGTTAAGAGCTGAAAACACGACCACAAGATGTAAAAACTACCAATATTTATATGTCAAATTATTACGAATATAGCACCTTTTTGAGCATCTCCACTGTGGTAAGTTGAAAAGTATCTTGCATCAAGACATGCAATTATTTGTTGTAATCTTCAACAGCATACACATATCAAAAATTTACCATCTTCCAATGTTACAGACACAAATGTGTATTACCTGAGCAAGTTCTTTTTGTTCATTCACCAGTCTGCTGCAGCTTGCTATCATCTGGTCCAATGCATAGAGCCTATCCTCAAGGCCTTTAATAGCCTTCATGTTCTGATTATCTAGTTTGGCGATAGTTTGTCGACATTCTGCCAGAAAGGGTTGGATGATCCTCGGATCAAGCTACAAAAAAAAGTTTATTAGCAGTTGACATACTGGAAGCTGATGTGAGGTACCTACCTGAGTTTTCATAACCTTTTTTTTTTTTTCTTCTTTCAATACAATGCGTGCCTACATCTGTCATCTGTTTCAGAATTCTGAGTTAGTGAGTCTGTGGATTTTATATCTCAGCATGAATTTCTTTGAAGTATTCCAACCAGACCATCATACAAATCAGGATCTTTACAAGGGGAAGGGACATCAGTTGAAGGGACAAGGCAGTTTAAAGCTAATAGACACAGTCTAGACTGGAACAGAGTTCACAGAGCTACAATCAAAACAAGCAACGAATGTGACTCATTGGAAAGTGCAGTAGGGAGTGTGGTGGGAAAAAGCTGCAAGACTCATTAGCCTTTTCCTACTAAATGAATGTTTTAACTGATTCCTTAGACAAGCAGATCATTTCTAAGTAACTGGAAAACAAGCTACAGTAAAAATAACACTTTTGTAATACTTTTTGCTAATGCTTTTCGTAATAAAAACACATTTTAAAATTATTTAACCATATTACTTCAGAGGCCATTATTCAGAAAATAAGTGTTTGAAACATTAAGTGTCTACCAATGTCCACAGATGCTAAGGGAGACTCTTGCAAGTTTCACTCTAAGAGAAGTGAAATAAATTAAACTTTATTTCCTTAGTTCTAAAAAAGTCCATAAGTATTTGCAATAGTTTATACAGGACAGTTTAGTCTAAACTTGGAATAAATTCAGCAAATAACCTAAGAGTCATTAGGTGTTAGCAGAATATGAACAAATTTATCCAAATTTATCCAAAATGGTTATGGTATGCCATCTACTATATGAGAATCTAGTGGAAAGGATACTATCCTCTGAGGTCATACTAGCCGTCACAACACAGGCTTCTTTTGTCAACATGCAGTGTTAATGCCACACATCACAGTGCACACAAATCAACCCTCAGAAAAGAAGCCACTTAAAGCATAAATAAAAGCACTATTTTCCGCTCAATCTATTATTTAATTGTATAAAAGCTTTCATACACAGCACTTTCTTATTCTGGAAACACCTTTCCGGGTTATAGAGAGAGGAACCTGAAGAGCAAAAGCATTACAAATTAAGGAGAAACTACAAAGAATAGGTCTTTCCTTCTCTTCAAACACAAAAAAACCCCAAAGAAATGAGACCATAAGAGGAAGCACTAAAAACTCGTAATTAGCCCAGAATTTTTCAGAATAAATAATTAATGTTAACATTAGTGTCACAAAATACATTACAATTTTCTGAAAATTGCAAAGGTCAATTTTTAGTATGTTATGAGTGGTCTTATGAACATTGGTCTCTCTCAAGTGAGTTGTTCATCTTCAAGAAACAGTAATAGCCTCTGGGATTAAACCAGACTGTTTTTATAGGACCATCTTCATTGCCATCCTATTCAGGATTACTCCACTGTGGCATCCTGAACTACTCCACTGCAGCATCCAAAACAGTTTCTTGACAGACAAAATACTAAAAAATCATACTTTGGTGTTTTTTTTTCTTCTTACCTTCATAAACTAATTGCTTTTTATCTCTTCTTACAGAAAAAAAAAAATCCTATTCCTCTCATTCCAGCCTGTAATTTATTTCCTCCATCCATTCTTTTTATCCCATCTTTGACCTAATTGCATCTGTGGCACTGTCACTGGTAGAGAATATTGCTATCCCCATCTTGTAAGGCTAGAAAAGGAAGAGACTTCTATATAAGCGGCTACAACATTACTTAACAGAAACATCTGCTTAGTTCCTACTTACTGCTTTTGCTGCAGCCTAGCTTTCTGCAATTAGAAATGTCATTTGGTAGAAACATCTAGAGGCAAGAAGAAACAGATACCTAGCAGCACTCTGTGCAACACACCAGTTGTCAAAACCTCCAGTAGCAAAGGTATAAAGCTCATACTACGAGGCTTTACACTTTCATGAAAATCTTATCTGAATTCAGTTTCAAACAAGAATTGCAACAACAAACCATTTGTACGGTTTATATTTCCAAGAAAGAGCATGGGGAAAATAGAGGAAAAATTGTAAAAAAAAAATTAGCGCCATTTTATTCTAGTTTGCTATGTTAAAGTGTCATTTTCAGCTAATACTAAAAGAACAATTGTGTTACAAGATATTTATTTAGTATTTTCTTTTCCTTCTCAGATACAGGCCAATTCTGTTTTGAGACTAATTTTAAATCAATGGTAGGCAAAGATTCAATCTTTTGTCTGTGCTGCTATCAAAATAGGGTAAATTGATGTTTTCCTAAGGAAAACTAAGAAATACCACATTACTTCAAAGCTTTGAGTTTTCTGTGAACCAAAATAGATCCAGACTGATCACAGTTCTTCTCGTAGTGTCCAGATTAGCCTGACTAAAGCTTTTTCCCTACCTGAAATTTTGCTTATGCCATAAAAACAAGAAGAAACTTCATTTTTGCAGGAGCAATCACATTTTTTCCCCTACACAAATCAGCTTAAGTTACAAAACTAATGATTTCTGACTAGACTTAGATAGGGCAAGGACTGAAAAGCAGGCAACTAGAAGAAAGCCTCTCTAGAACATGTGAAGTATGTCAGATAAGACTACAAGCTCATCAAAAAAGGTACAATCTAAAGTGGTTATTTTTTCATTTTTGTATCTTTAGCATCACCATAATTTATTTGAAAGCAACTGTTTAATGTCTGTCTCTTAAAATACTGATTTTTAAGAGACATTACATTTGAGCCCTATTTAATACCACATAGAAAGCGAATTTATTCTCTCGCCATTAAACTACTGGATTTTGTTACTCTAAAGCACCTTGTATCGTTGCTGAACAAACAGGACAGAGGATTATCTCAGACCTCAGCAATTAGGAAGTCTTTAACACACAAAACTGAATGTTGTTTTCACTAAAGAACCTTGTGAAGTCCAATCTTCCTCTTAGCCTTTTCTGAACTAGTAAAATTTAGACAGTTCAAAATCTTAAGCATCCCTTAATATTAAGTCCAATTCTCCAACTACTTTTAAGACAGAACAGAAAAATCAATGTACAGAACTGACTTCATCATAATGCTCCCTACAACAGATGGGGTTTGGACATAACAGAGACAGACTTCCAGTTCTACCTTAAGGAGGAAATAAAGTGTCAAAGACCAGAGAAACTGTTTTCTTTGTTCAAGGTGTACTGAGCTGTAATAGTATAAAACTAAATATATGCAAACAAGGCTAGACAATGTAAGAAATCTAAGCTACAGTGAAGGCAGAGAAAGAAGGAAATCTCTGGGCAAAATATTTTTTAAAAGTTATAATGCTTACTGGTTAAAATAATCATTTGGAAAGTAAAGAAAGTGAGCAATGTTTTATTCTACCAGCAGCAGAAATACAAACTGACATGTCAGGCTCTTCTGAGCGCATCTGTATCAGCTACAAAAGAATGCATATATATGCACAGTATGTAAGTTCTTAAATATATATACACACAGTATGTAAATTTATCACAATTAACCACATGATTAACCACAGGCTTCAGTATTTTCAACACAAAGAACATTAACTTTGGTCCAGGAAAATCTTTACTTTAATTGTAAGCATAATTTCTACGGAAAAGGCCAAGAAAGAATAGAAGTAATGTCACTTTGCTTATACGCTGCAAGAAGCTATTGGCTTTCCAACAGGAATGGCTATTTGAGAAATACTCAAGATAACAATAATTCATTGTGAAATTCTACATTTTCCTAAAGGTCAAATTCTCATCACTCAAGAATCTTAAACTACTTTCCACAGTCCCACTGTCCCCCACCTCCAGGCCCTGCTTTGGTCTCCATGCAGAAAGTTATCTGAGAAACGAGTTACAAAAAGTTGAGTCACTTCAAAAGCACCAGCATCTGGAAAATAAAGAACAATATTCAATGCAATACAATTTGATTGTTAAAAAAATTGGTAACTTACCCTGCTCATAGAATCAAAACATTTTCTGACCAGGGATTCAACATCGTTAGGTCTATCTTGAACATTTATCCAGTCTAACAAAGACACATTGAAGGAAGGCTGGTCATCATCCTTCAATTCTACCGATGTTTCATTGTCCTGGACAGTAGCATTTTGACCAGATTCCTTATCACCTTTTACATTTTCAGGATCTGTGCCTTCCAAAGCTGAATGTTCAACTGACTTGCAAAATGAGGCTAACACTGATTTATTGTTCACTTTAGATATATCGGAATAAAGCACCAATTCAGCAGATTTCCCATCCTCAGTTTCTTCACTTTCTGCCCCTCCATGCTCAGCTGAAGAATCCAGTCTTCCTAAGCACTCTCTGTAACTATGTCTCGTTAGGCACTCCAGCAGTGGTATCTTGGCCATGATAGAAACAGCAGAACCCAAGCTTTTTTAAAAAGGGTGAAAAGAAAAAGACATCAGTATCCAGAAGCCATAACAAAAAAACTTAGATACAAACCACCCATAATATAAAGTACTATTTATTTTAGAATTGAACCAGATTCCAAAATCACTTTGGTAACTACCCTTTCAAAACACTGTGTTCAGTGTCAGCATCATGGAAGGACAGCTAAGCAAGTTACAATTTTTGCTCTCTTCCACTGCTGAATATGAACTCTTCTAAACTTCCAAGTAAACTTACGTTTATACTGCAATGAAAAAAAGACAGTTTGGTAAACTGAGACATGCTTACTTTTTTTTTTTTTTTTTAAACACACAACTGGGAATTTTATGTTTCTAATCCACAAGGATACCAATGCTTACTAGCAAAGACTGAATGTCCTTTGGCCAACTAACATCTGCAGAGATTTAATAGATTCTACATATTTGGCAAAAGCTATGAAGTTCAACTTTTCTTTAAAATGTTTAAACTTATTTATGCTTTATTTCTTGAAGAACCCAACAATCATTTACACTCTGTTAGGCAATGCACTCAGAGATACCATAATACTAAAATGTTCAGAAAGATGTGAAAGATTTTCCTTGAAGTAACATCCAGAGTTTGCAGGATACAAGTACACACACACATATATATACACACCTCCCCCCCAAAGGTATATGTATGCACCCAAAGTTTGTGTTACGACTTCATACTTTCAACGTAGATCATAATTCTTAATAACTGCTCAAGTGTATTAAAAAGGAGTTAATTCAAAAGTGGAAATATGTATTTAAAAATGTTCATTAACGTCTAAATTTATTATCCAGCTATTTCTAGTGCACATCTGGAAAGACTCCAGCTCTTAAAAAGCTGTTCATTAACAAGCGTATCTTCCACCCCATTCAATACAGGTTTCTGTGTGCTGATGAATACAAGGAAAAAACATCCGTTAAAAAAATGACTAGCATAGAACAGAACGAATGTCCTCTGTGACAGACAATCAAACCAACAAATACATGCTTCATTAATGAGAACTAGCACCAGACATACAATACAAAAAAAGTTAAAAATACAGTAACTTTGGAGATTGAGGCTGAAGTTTAATGGCAAACCTACTGTGTAAGTTTCAACTTGATATCGTCTATGGACTGCAAATAGCTTGAATATACATTTTCGAACTTGAAAAGTAGCTTTTGGTAAGAGTATGTACAATCTTCTAAGTTGGCCATTATGGCAGCCCAGCCTTGATGTTGAAGATGTTCATCATGTACAAGACCTTCACAAAAGGAGCAAAGTTTCTTGGCAACCTCATACATTTCCTGAAAACAAAAAAACACCAAAACCTGAGACATTTAGAAAATATGATAAAAAGTGTTAAAATGAGACAGCTAAAAAGCTATCATCTTAAAACTTCATTAAAAACCAAAATTTCCTTTATTCTTAAATAAAAACTTTAATTAAATGACAAAAAATATATAGACAATTTACTGAGAAATATCTTCAAAACAGGCAAGTGAAAATTGCAGTTCCAAGAAAAACCTTATAAAATTAATTAAATGCTGCTAATATAAAAAATTCAGTACACACATATATGAATAATAATGCTTGCACTAATCTAGTAGAAGGAGCTGGCAAACAAGGTCCATTAAGCACAAAATTATTGATGAGCCAAGCAGAAGCTCAGAACAAGACAATGAATTGCAAGATCAGTCAGCAGCAGCTCAGGTGCATCAGATGCAGGAAGAGATTCATGAGGAAAACAGCAGGGCAGATAATTAATTGAAGTCTTCCACTGATTAATAAACCAGATGCAATATGACGAGAAGCAGTGCAGTGTCCGCAAAACTCTGAAACACGCCCTGGAACTTGGTATATGCGAACCAACATGGAAGCTTTTCTGTTAAAGAACTGGATGACACAGAGGCATTTTACTGCCATAGAAGGTGAGAACTGAACTACCACCCAACTTGACAGAGTTAAAACAGAGACCTACATATGGCAAATATCATATCTTACTAAAAGCTCACTAACAGCAACACCTATTATATCAAATTCCAAAGGTTTAACTACTAGTTAGTAGAAGAGGAACTATTTTAAAGTTTACCAGTTTAAGAAAATAGACTGTCCCCCTCAAAGTGCCTATTACTCAAATACCAAAATGAGAAAGTAAACCACAAGTCATGCAATAAATCCTTCAGCGCAATATTTTCATCAATAACATGTTACGTGAAAAAATATTCTCCTGAGCATGCTTGTATGTTGGGTTTTAATATCTACCTACCCTGCACAAAAGAAAATCTCACTACTTTTTGCAGGTTGAGCATACTTTCCTCTGCTCTAGTACACATGAGAAAACCATGCATGGAGAAACAAGTTATACAAATACAGTGAGAAAGCAGTGTTAAAAACCCAGCTCATCAGTATATTTCGGAATGTATTTGCTGCTGAACACTTGGTTAGCAGCACATATGCATACACACAAAAAAAAAAAAAAAAATCAGCCCAACAACACTTCTATTCCTGAAATAAACCAAAAAACCGAAGAGCATTTTATCAAAACATTTCAGAATTATTATTGGCAAAACTTCAAAGTTACGAACGTTCTCACTTTTTTTAAAGAGTCCAAGCCTTTCTCAAGCAGCCTGACAAAATTCCAGAGTCCTTCAAATCATTGGTATTTATGTTATCAGCAGATGAACAATGAATATACAAACACACACACAACTCCAAGGAAATCAAAAGCTATTACAAATTTCTATCATTTTGTAGTAAAGATGTTACTTGTCTTCTTGTTTTCCAAACTCTGGTCACTGTCTGTGCACACGAGAACAAAGATTTCCAGTTTGAAAAGAACAGTTATTTCATTTGCTGCACGAGCTCTCGCTTCCCAAGTCAAAATCAACCAATAACACAACTGGGACAGCACTCAGACAGTGCTGAAATCTGCAAGTCATCTTCTTCAGACTATCTCCAGTCCATTTCTACAATTTAAGTTCACACATGCTGACTAATGCAATATTGACAACTTAAACAATATTCTATTATTTTCTTAAATTCACTTGTATACAAGTTCGTCAAAGCAAATTCCACAGCATATAAAAAAAGCAGAATTACTGCTTCCTCAATTATCATATAGAGAACCAAAAGAATGAGCTGTCTTACACTAAGGTATACTAGAAAATACATGGAAAATATGAAGCTGAAAAGGTAACTGAATATCCCTGTTGTATTCTAATGTATGTCCTGCAAATGTACACAAGCATTTTACTTTCAACTCATTAACACTATTCTCTTCTCAAATTCAACCTTCCTCCAAACTACTGGCAATAATCCAAAAAGCGAGAGCATATGCAGAACCACACATTAGTTTGAAGACCAAAACAATATAAGCCATCCACAAAATCAGAACTGGTCATAAAGTCTTTTTATGCAATTTCTTCAAGTGAGTATCATAGTTTACTGGGGAAAATAAAGACTGGACTTCTCTCACCTTCGAACAGAAATGTTTTTTTTTTAAAGTCTATGGTAGAGACTTTTAGTAGTTCTGTTCTCCTTTGGACAGACTCACTTAGCATGGCACGGCTCAACTGTGTTACAAGGGAATGTATACATACACTAGGCTTGATATGGCCAGACCTTCTGCTCCGAGACACACTCTTAACAATAGCGGCCAGCGCTTGCTTTTTTAGCTACATCTATTTACTGTGTTCACAATGGGAGTCAAAAGTTACAAGTTAACATCTACCTATGAAGTTTTTTTCAGATGTCATTCTTGATACTCCCTGGAGAACCTGTCAATTCAAGGTTTTTGTTTTAACAAGGTTGTTTCCTCAGCAAAACACTTTCAAATACAAAACAGAAGTCACAAGTTATCAAATATTAGTAGGAAAAAAAAAAAACCCTGTTACAATTGAGATCACTTGTTACACCACTGATGACCAGTACTGACACTATCTAGGAGTCTAACCTATGGCTATTTACCAAAATTTAACCAAACCAGAAGCCTGTGTGCCAGCAGCTTGATTCCTAGAAAAACCAAAGAGTAAACAACAGGATTTCCCACAGTGGCAAATTTATATTCCTTTGGTTTTTTAGAAACCATGTAACAGAAGTGCATTCTAATAAGCGTCAGGATCTGTCATACAACAGAGACATGCCCAAAGGAACTGTTACGCAAAAATAAAAATATCCCAATGCTACTGAAGTATTCAACCAGGTATTCATTGTCGGATGAGCTGCAGCTCCTTGCTGTATGCACAGGAGATGTGAACATCAAAATAAAAAATCCCAGTATGAAAGCAATCATAAATAGAATGCTGAGAGACAAAAGATTATTTTCTGAACTACTCAAAGCTCAAACTGAACTAACATTGAGCTCAAAATTCATTAGCCTGAAAACATAGCTAAGTTTCTTTCAAATAACGTTTTCAAAATTACCTGTAAGATAACAACTACAAGTCAAATTGTACAACTACACAGACACATGACTGTTTCAGGGCACATATGCAAGATATTACAATAGCACTCTATATTATCATCCTCCCAAAGTTATTTTTACATGCGTACCCCAAGTGACAAAGAAATTCTCTCTGGGTGGTGGGGGGCAAGCAGTAGAATTCTGTCTGCGTGGATGAACCCAAACGCAGTTAAATCCTGCAGGAACCCAGGAACCCAGCACTACTTTTGATGCTGGTTCCTTAAGCAGTATCACAAAATAAACTTGTCATGTTCAAAAAGTAAAGAATATTGCTCTGAATTCAGGGGGTCCAAGCAGACGGTTCTAGCTAAGTTCAAACCACAGAGTAACTGGTTTTCCACCTACCAGAACTGTTTCAGTCTTAGACTATACTAAGCAGATACCAGTGCAGGGAACAAGAACACTGTGTTAAACCATTATTTCACTTTTTAATGCTGCACAAGAAGGTGTCAAGAAGAAAAAACACTTTTTCAGTCAATTCTATAACCCTGCCTTCAAAATGTGAGGGTAGGCAGCAAGAAAATGAAGTGGTGAAGCTTTTTGCTTCCTTTGGAGTATCTATGTATCTCAAAAGTAGTTAAGAAATTAAAAACTACACAGATACACCTTCGTTATCATTCCATCGCCACTGAAACACATCTACAAGTGATTTAGCTTGTTCTTCCTACCATCTCCATAGGCAATATGTCTGGGAGACTGTCTCAGGCTACTTTAGAAGGATCAAGACCAATCTATTTCCCATAACCAGTAAGTCTGTATGCAGAAAAGAATTCAGTAGCGCTCTGCTAAATGAATAAACACTAAAAACTGAATTATGTCAGGCATATAAATAAAGGCCTGCAATCCAACATACGCTTTAACACTTCTCAGTAAAGTTGCCAGCTCCAACACAGAAAATGAAGCCTGCCTAACAACAGGCTTGCTTTTGTCAATGATTTTTCACAGATCCACTCGAAGGTAATTGGCAGACACCCAATGGCTCACAGAGCACAAAAAATAACTTCAGTTGCCTTGCAGACCTATGTCCAGGCTATACCAGCATACCTAGAACACTGAAAGCTTCTCCATACCAGTGAAATGTGGACCTTAAGAAGCACCACTACCAGCATAAGACCAGGCAAGCCAGGCTAATCTCAGCTTGCTGTTATGTTGAAGAGTAACTAAAGGCATCTTCACTTCCTAATTTGCCAAGAAACTCACAAGCCCACCAGACAGGTTTTTTTTTGTCTTTGGCTGGGTGCTTTAAAAGAATGTTTACTTGAATTCTTTCCTTCAGTCACTGTAACTTAAATTTAGGTAATTCTTCTGATTATAATTACTTCTGTGTAGTACCTTTCAACCAAAATCAGTAGAAGCAACAAAGTATGTTTCATCTAAAACAGAAATTAACCAGTGAAGTGTTTCTCATCAATTTCAACACTTTGTCTTTGAATCCTACTGTCGTAATTCTGCTCATCTGAATTAAAAAAAAAAAAAAAACAAACAGGGAAAGTCTGTTTGTCTTAAGTGGTCTTTGGACTTACCTCTAAAGAAAAAAACTGCTCAGGAAATGCAGGGTTCTTTCCATTCTCTACAACCCTGTAGTAAAAGGAAACAAGTCATCAAAGTCCTCTATTGCCACGCGTCTGAAATTCTGTAAAAAGGACTCCTTCTAGGTTTCAGTTACCCTAAAAGTCTCATGCCAACAAAAAAGGTCTCGAAAGTGAAATAACACACGCCCATACACTATAACACCAGATAAATGCTTCCACAAAAGGGAACCGTTATCTTGCTTACCGAAATAAGTAACCAAGACCATTACATCCAATTCATACACCTCCAGCTAAAACATCACTAAAGCTACTGGTTAACCACATCAAGATTTCAGCTTTTAAAACCTGTAACTGGAATAGTTAACTTCACTGTGAGGAAGACTTCAATATTTCATGGTAATTTCTCTCATTAGATAGCTGATTATTCCCCTCTCCTTTAATACTGGTCATTTTTGGTTACTGCATCCTTTGGACATTTTTCCACACAATTCACAACTTATTACATACTCAGAAAGTATTTATTTCATCAGTAGAATACAGAATAAGTCATTCTGTAAGCCATACCTTAATAACTTTTCTTCAGTACTGTTTCTACTAGCTCTTCGCTCTAACATTAAAAGCAGGCTAGAAGTCAAATGACAGAATTTACCACAAAAGAAAAAAAAAAAATACTGAGAAGCTGACCTAAACCACCACAGCCAGGGTATCAAAACCATGGTACAAGGTAAGTGATAACTTCTACTTGCTTGATTCCAAGCCACTCAAGTCTTCTTCTTGTTGTGAATTTTCTAAAAGTTTGATCTAACAGTTCTGGTTAAAGGCCAACCAAAACAAATGGTTGGCCAGCCAAAAAAGGAATGAGTAGCAGCAATTTAGTTACTCAACTGTTACAATAATTAGAACTCGTTAAAGTACACAAAATTTTAAAGTAACTCTTCCAGAGGGTCTCAAAATAGCTTTCTAGTAGAAGTGGAAGTATTTTTCTAAATAGTAGATACGCAGCTTCCAGGAAGCAAAGAAGTACAGTCATGTTCAAGTATTACAAAACATTGGGAACAATAAACCAAGAACGAGCTATGTACTATGACTACAGCCATGGTTTTAGGGAACCAAATGAAATGACCACAGTTTCTCATCCTCATTCCCATTTCTCAAACTGACCAGAATTGACGGTTTGATGATGACAGCAACAGTGTCACATGAAAAGTGAAACATATTCACTAATACAAAGTCCAAGTTTCCAATATCTACAGGCTAAACTACTAGAAATTATTTTAAGCAGTTGTGTTAAAAGACCACAAGATGAGACAAGAGTCACACAATGTAGTTTATTGCACAATGCACTGTGTAGAGAACAGCTTGTCTTTTGCTAAGCTGGTGTGTATGTAACTTTTTGCAAACACTCCGTGCACCTCATTGTCCACATACTGCAGCTCAAGGCCAAAACTGTTGAACTGGAAGAGAAATGGGAAACTAGGCTGGCTGTAAAAAGGCAAGCTGTAACCCTTTAGGCACAGACGACTCAAAGGTGAGTTTTCAGTCAAAGGGAAACCAGGATACCGGGACATAAAACGAAAACAGGCTGAGAAAGTTGCTTCAACTGAAATTTAAAAGCCAGACAGTAGATGCAAAAAACTGTGTTAAAAAAGGATCTGATTAAAAAAAGTTTATAAGACAAAGACATTGCACCACACGTGACAAAACCTACAGCAACAATTTCAGTTTAACTGGTAAAGGAACAAGTTAAAATAACACACATAGCTTCTTTCAAGCTACCAGATCTTTATACTGTGAATTCCACATAATGAGATCTCGTGTAATCAACAGGAACTTAATCTATACAGATGTTAAATTCATGAAATCAAAAAGAAGGAAAAAATTGAAGTATCTTGATATGATAATCATAGTGCAGTGCAAAACCAAACAGGAGGTAATTAGTTTCTCAGAGGAATGATTTTTGGTTAGGAGGTATTAAAATCTATAAAAGGCTACATAGAAATAAATTAGTTTCAATTGGGGAAAAAAAAAAAGCTGCTTTTACATATCCCTATATCCTATACATATATGGACACAAGGCTTTAAGAATGCCAGGGCCTCCACTGTGAGCCCAAAGATGAATTTCGTTTATACTTGAATAGTAACTAAGGATATCAGAAAGTTACAGCAAAAAAAAATGCAGAAAGCAAGTGCAGAATTTAAAAATCAATAATGGTCAGAAAGATGGAGATAAAATAAAGACATGGATTAATAAAAATACTTGTTTAAAGAAGAACCTAGAACTACTTGTTGGGAAAAAAAGTAAAAGGCTATATACCAGTGTATACAAAGTATGCATCAGGAAAAGCAAATCGGAAATATCTGTCTTTCTCCACAGTACAAATAAGGTTCAAAATAAGGCAGGGTAAAAAAACCACCTTTCATACAGTTCTACAGCACAGTTGCCAAGTAGTACAGTTCAAGTCACAGATGCCAAGGAACTTGATTAAAAACCACAATTTTCATGCAGGTTTAAAATCCGGGAGAAACAAGAGAGGAATAAGTCTTCACACCCTGAAATATTCATAATATTCCACACAAGTTTGCCTATTACTAAAAGCACACATAGGGCATGAAGTACAAGAGATAACCAAGAGCTCTTGCATGATAAGTTAACAGCCATCTTCTAAGCAGTTTTTACTATTTCATATGCTGCTTACAATTTCATATCAAATCTGATTTTAAAATCACACAGTATATTCTCCAGGCAGAACAGACACCAAATTAAATAGAAACTGGTAGCTACCAAATATTCTCCCTTACTTTTATATAGTTATACATCACTGCTTCTTATTGGTGGCAAGAATAGGTAAGACCTTCTATCATGTGTAATGATTTAAACAGCAACTTTTATTTTCCCAATACAGAACCTTTTTATCATGTACTGGTAGTAAATATTAATTAATTAAACCTTAATTAATTAAATTGCCCTAAATAATTACAACAGGGAAAAACACTCCATCAAGGACTGCCACTCTGCTTTTCTGGTAAAGTAGGTTACTGTCTCTCCCAAACTAATAAAAAGACAAAGCTTGAATCATTATAAGGCAGATTTCTCATGCCCATTTTGCAGGAAGTCTCCCATGCAGTATTCTCAGTGTGGCTTTGGATGCATCACTCACAACTACAGAGGTTCAGAGCCTTTCTATCTCTCCCCAGATCTTAATCAATTTTGAAAAGGATTAATATCCTATGTTCTCTCTTCCTCCCAGCCAAGAGGCTTATGGTGAACCTTGAAGAAGATTAATGCTATAACCACATTCCCAGTCCTCCCTCGCTTTCTCCTGAATTACTGCTCAATATGCTTCAAGCAGGCATCATGAAAAACTGCTTTAGTACAGTACTGCAATACCCCTTTATACAGTTTTCACACCTTGGTACATCTAAAGTTATAATAGCCTATTTACTAATCTTCCACCATACATGATGGCTTTGTCATTCCTGTGACTGCTCAAAGAAGTACCCAATGCATTTTCACAGCCTAACACAGAGTCTGTAGTTTTGAAAGATTTTTAAATCAACTGTGGGTATAAAGGTGTATCAGATTTGAGAGTATTACTATTAGATCTTTAAATAAATCTCTAAGTTTTTCACAAAAGATTCTACTAATATTGTAGTCCTTTTACAAGCAGGGAAGAACTGGAACAAGTGGGGAACGGAATCTTTTTCAAGATCAATCTGGAGGCTAAAAATAAAATCTCCATTCTACTCATATCCGTGTTTAAAGACCTTTAAATACTAAATTCCTCCCCCCATCCACTAATAATATTAATAGGTGCCATCAAATATGGAAAGATTTATTTTCTTCTTGCAAATCAGCTCAGAATCACTCACTCTAGCTTAACTTTTCAGTCTCTAGCTAAACAGAATCACAGAATCACAGAATAGTAGGGGTTGGAAGGGACCTCTGTGGGTCATCTAGTCCAACCCCCCTGCCGAAGCAGGGTCACCTACAGTAGGCTGTGCAGGACCCCGTCCAGGCGGGTCTTGAATATCTCCAGAGAAGGCGACTCCACAACCTCCCTGGGCAGCCTGTTCCAGTGCTCCGTCACCCTCAGAGGGAAGAAGTTCCTCCTCATGTTCAGACGGAACTTCCTGTGCCTCAGTTTGTGCCCATT
>Ga0065711_1007621_pt1 | contig 18555 bp, 10 predicted proteins | sample Hoacrofraction12_FD_59098 | JGI IMG/M metagenome (GOLD analysis project Ga0065711, IMG submission 59098) | Hoatzin crop microbial communities from Cojedes, Venezuela - Epithelial fraction 12 v2 (version 2) | ecosystem: Host-associated > Birds > Digestive system > Esophagus > Crop | place...
TGCAGGACCCTGCCCTTGCCCTTGTTGAACCTCATCAGGTTCCTCTCTGCCCAACTCTCCAGCCTGTCCAGGTCTCGCTGGATGGCAGCACAGCCTGCTGGTGTATCCACCACTCCTCCCAGTTTGGTGTCATCAGCAGACTTGCAAGGGATGAGTTCCCTGGACTTCCCTTCACCACTTGCTCCATAGCGTGGTTTTTGTGCCGTGACCTTCTCCGAGTCCGAAGGGATTCCAAGGGGTTTGCGGTGCTGGCTGCTGACCGGCTCTGCAGAGACGTTTCTGAGGGCAGGCCAGGGTCTGCACTGCGATGAACGGCCTTCTCATTGACCATGCACTGTAGTCATAGGCTACTGTCAGTATGGATACAAAGTTAGCAATTTTTGCTTTAATATTAATGGGATTAAAATTACGTTTTCCTCTTGCCACCTTTCTGTGCTTTTTTATTTGATTCTTGGATTAGGATTTTTTTTTATTTTGTATAATTACACCATATGTATACTGTATATTTATGTAAAATATTATGTAGATACTAATATTTTTATACTGCAGTACAGTTGTTCAAAATGTGGTTTCAGGGAAAATTTGACTCTGTCAAATTCTGCAGCAAGGATAATGATTTTGATGATCACAGCAGTGGCCAGAACAATACAGGATGTATGTATTAATAATTGCCCAAGATCACCATAAAGCTTTTAAATTAGTCAATTCGTTAAGACATCGTGAGTTCTAAAATATAGAATATAGAATATATGTTTATGTATTAACTATTTTCTGTGGCAGGTTTCTCACTTCTGGCCGTAAGGCATCAGAAAACCTTGCAACAAAGACGTGAGTTTTATTAGGCTTTTAAGAGGATGGCTATTTTTTTTCCCCTGGATGACATTTGGTGCATTTGTCATTAAAACATCTTAATATTGTTTCACGTGCCTGTTTGGCCTTACTGCTGCTTGCAGCAGGTGATACATACTTGTAAAAATCGGAGGGCTCTTTGATGATTTAGTACTATAGTACTTAGAAATATCTTAAAACCAGACTTCTTAAAATCTACTGAAGCTTTCTGAAAAATCATTCGATCCCAGGCTAAATTTTTAGAGAATTTTGAACTCTGACTATGGATAAAGAAGATGGATATTTTTAAAGTGATCAAGCAGATTCCAATAGTAGGGCGTTTTATATAAATATGGACTCAGTAGTGATCCAGTGTGAATGATATTAAACCCAGTGGGAAAGCATCTATTAACCTCAGCAAGAACAGAATTAGAATTCCAGAAACTGCATTCTGCTTTTAGGAGTCCTGTGTCAGGGGATTATTAAAATACCATCCGGATACTTTATGAATGAATTGGACAATTAGTAGTACTAATTAGTAGCAACATCAGTTTGAAAGAACTACTTAGCGGAAACGCCGTGATGAATACTCCTGGGTGGCGAGGGAGACGGCCTTCAGCAGGCAGCGTGGGACGTGCTGGGCAGCGGAACGCAGTTCCTTCGCCGTGGAAGTTGATTTGGAACTTCCTCAGCCTTTCCGGTTTCAGGCAGGATACTTGCTGTAGTACCCACTGCCCAGGCTTTTGTGTAGCATGACAACATTTAACACCTTGTAAGGTGCTGCGGAGATACTAAGTGGTGAAACCTATATGTAAGAGAACTTTGGTTATCGTTTTACCGGGATATTAACACCTTCCAGCCGTAGAGGGATGATAGAAGCAAGGAATACGGAAAGTGCGAGTGCTGCGGTGATGAGGTTGGTTGCCTCACTAAATAAGCAAAGAGTAAAATTCAACAAGGTGAAACCACGGGCTCTGCAGTCAGTGGCAGTGAAAGCTATTCCCTGACCTGCCATAGGATACTCTGTATAAAAAGGTTAGCAACGAGGGGATTGGGAAGCAACGACCTCTTGGAGGTTTTTTCCTTCTTTTTTTTTATTTGCCTCTTTAAGAGTCTCCAGTTATCTCGTACATGAACAGTAACAACAAAAAAAACATTTATATATATGTATGGTGGTGCTTGTGTAGCTGGGTGGGGCGATTCCTTTCTCTGTGAGCTTCAGATGGACAAGGTAACGTTTCAGATTTAGGAGAAAACGGCTTTCTCTGCCACCAGCAGTGCCAGAGTGCAGATCAGGAGAAAGTGGGTGCGAAGAGCCCGTGCCGGACGCCGGTCACCGAGTCCTCCTCCTGTCAGCTGCCGCGGCAGCGCTTGGCCTGCACGAGAGCTGAAAATAACAAAGATTTGCCAGTTGCGGAGAATTGCGCCAAGAATTTTTAAATAAGAAATAACACAGTTTAGAAAAGTTTATATTATTTTCTTTTTGGAGGAATTAATTTTAAACAAAGGCATAATGTCGTGTCTAAGAGAAGACACTTTATTATGTGATGATAAAGTATCATGAGGCAAAAATATAAACTGTTAGCGTGCTTGCTGCGTTAAATTTCTGTTTTCCTAATGAGTTTGAGGCCTGGGACGAGAGATTCATCTGAAAGTCCAGGTATCGTCTGCTTTGCTCCTTGTGCTGTTGGTATAATTATTCAAGTTTTTGTACAGTGCTTCACTGCTTACACCATGGAGGGATGGAAAAGCCTACGGTCTTGGTGTCAACACAGATATATTGATATAAAATTATCTGAATCAGACTACAGTAATGAACGTATTCTGGCGGGGTGGGTTAGCTCTGCCTATGCATTTGCTGATAGTGGAAGCAACGTTCCAATCAAAAAGATTTTTTTTTTTCCTCCTTTTTTTTTTCTTAAAAGTGTATAAGTATTACCGAGCTTTGTCAGGGATCTTTCTTCAGCTGAGTTTGCAGCTGGGCTGGTGGACCCGTGGGGTGGGAAGANGATTGTTCCTCTCTCCTGTCGGGATTATTTTGTNAANTGCNTTCACTTTGGGGTATTTATATTTTGTACGTTAAGGCTTTATGTTAGCTGTAGGAATGGAGAAGGAACTGGATTAACGTTCCCCTCTCCCCACTGGAATGGCTCTCGTGCTGGTAGCTGGCTCTCACGCGCCTGGTGAAGTACCGCTGTGCTTCAGGTAGAGACGGCTGCTGGAAGAAGCGCTGTTATTCGTTAGTTTGCAGTAGTAATGGCTCAGTAAAATGTTGGGCTAATTCATTCTTTTTTACCTCTAACGACATTTGTTTAGGGAATAAAGGAGGGGGAAAGACAAAGCGGTATTGTGCAGAGCTAAAATTATTTGTTCATCATCTCAGTTCTCATCAGTTTCACAGTTATCTCTATATTAAATTAAAGCTCAGTGAAGGAGAAAAGTAGATTACATTTCCATTGTGAACTAGAAAATAGAAATGCGTGTACAACAGGTATGCAAAGTAGCTAATGGAAATAAATCACAAGTTTTTGAAATGCTGTGTTACAGATGAATGGAAATATTATTTAAATTATTCATTCATTTTTAATTCTAAGATGTTTTCACAAAACCGAAATAAATTGGAATGCATGGTTATTTGAGAGCACCTTTAGTTTCCATACCTTACAGGTCCTAATCTTGAGTATTAACTTCATCAAAATATCAAGTACAAGGAAGCAGAAAACATATTCCTGTTTAACGTACGAAACACAGGCAAGCGCTTGCCATAGCAACCAGCAGTTAGGTGAGCCGAGCGCTGCGGTGCATGGGCCTGCGCCGCGCTTACCTCCTCATTACCCGGGGTTGTACACGGGAGTGATTTTCTTTACAGTCAGAAACGGATCTATTTGTCAATTTGATTGTTTTTGTTCCGTTTTGAAATTGCAGGGTGAGGATTGCGTGTGTGCCGGTTCTGAATAGTAGCATGCACCTTTCCTGTCAAAACCGAGGCTTTTTATAAAATAAAAGTCTTTTCATGGTTGTAAGATGTATTATTAGTACTTGTCACTTTCTTTATGGAAGTATCAGATACGCAGGATTTATGGGATTGAGACTATTGACTAAATTGATGTCTCTGATTTTCTCCTCTTGCAAATTAATACTCCATTTCTTTCTTTTCTTCTCCCCGGGTAGCTGGGGACAAAAAAACCAGATAGTATCCCTTCCTACACTTTCTCTGTACAAAGCTGCATCCACTCAAATGACACTCGTGCCAAATCTGTGAAAAACGTTAACATGTGAGCCTTATAGCTATATATCACGTACGTAAAACAAATATGTTAATATGTTAGCCTCATAGCCATATATCACATACGTAAAACAAATGTGTTAGCCTTATAGCTATAGCTAATTTTTAAATTGGCTTCTCTGAAAGGCTTGCCTCCTGTTATTGTATTAGCTTTAATGTTTTTCACTTGGTGTATGGCGTTGTTAGGCAGTTAAAATGCATTTTTGAAGTTATATTAATATAGCCAACTTGTCATACAGAAGAGCAGTATGCTTGGAAAAGGCCATATGTTCATGCAAAGGTAGTCGTGGAGGGTAGGATATTTGCTTCTTGTTTTCTTAGGTTTTCAGTTGTGTTTTAACTTCATTTTCTCCAGATACTGTGCTTAGTAAATATTTGGATAATAGATGTGAATTCTAATCATTCATTAAGGCAGCAAGATTATAATCTCCAACAGCTTTATGATGACTTTACTCAAAACAGATTTTTTTAGACATGCCTACCTGCTCTTTGGTATTATAACAGTTAAAATTCAGAATTGGGGTCATACGTTTTGAGTATGTAAGCAGCTAAATACTACTTTTATTTAAACAATGAAATACACTGAGGTCCTCCTATGAAAGCAGGAGAGGAGAAGATATTTTCAGTACCGCAGTGCTGTAAAATAAAATAAATTTGCAAACGTCACGAATTTCCCCAAGCACTTTGGGCTGGCATGAGCCGAATTCGCTGCCGCCCCTTCCACTTGGAGCTACGGGCAGACGTGCAGCTCCTTCCTGAGCGGCTAGCCCAGCGCCAGCGTTCCTCCAGCCGCGGAGATTAGGGCACCGATCTGGGTTAAGACTAATCCAGCAGCAGTACACAAATCTGCTCCCGTGTCTGATTGACGGGAGCCGCGTTAGCCTCTGCGGAGGAGAGCGAGCCGCGGCGCCTGGCCCCGAGCCGGAGGAGCCTTCTGGCAGAGGGTTGAGCTGTGCCCTCTGCCCCGAGTGAGGGGCTACACCTTGGGGATTTCCTCCTCCAGAACAGTCCCAGGGTCCAGGAAAATGAAGAAGTAAGGAAAAAAGCTGGTGTCCCCGTCGCTTCCAGGCTTCTCGCTGGGGAGCTAACAGAGCCCTGGTTGAAGCCAGGTCTGCTGGATTGATGGAGGTTCTAGGTTGGTGTTGAAACCTGGAAAGCCTGTGATCCCTGTAGTTAGTCCGAGCATAGTCGTGAAAAGCTATTTTCACCACCTGTTTATGCTGGTTGTAAGAATAAAATTAAATACGAGGCTCTGGTTAGGCCGAGTTCGGGGTTCTCCGTCGCATGTTCAAGTCACAGAATTAGCTGGAGCTGTGTCTGTTTTAGGCGAAAAATCTACAAAGCGTTTTAGGGAAAAATGCCTACAAGTCTAAAATCTGCTTTCAGTGGGATCTAAGGCACTTTGGGTTTTATATGTTAGTTTTTATATATGTGTATGTGTATGAGTCTATATATATAGAGGGAGATGTGTGTATAAATCATATACAAAAACGGGCATCTCTTACAATTTTAGTTCTCTGAAGCTTTATGGTAGATCTTCTCAAGAATATTTCCTGAAAAAGTCCTTTTATCCGTTCTCCAGCTGTGTGGGCTCTATTTCTATAGCCTTAAATTCTGTGGAAATGTAAAGCAGTGGAGGATGTAGCCAGAGTTCGACCCAGCCCTTGGACAGTAGGGTATTCTGCTGATTTTGTGTTTGTGATCAATGAAGAAAGAGAGATCCTTCTAGAGGGCAGTTCAGAATACAACTGTATCTAGGACCAGATTAGATTGATTTATTTTCAGTCACGCTTTGGACTCTACCTTTCTTCACTGATGACGGGGAGCGCCTAGGTAAACTCCCAAGTTTCATTCAACGTTTGCTTTTCTGAATGCACCCATGGCTTTTGAGTAGTTTCTCATGTTAGAGAAACCGTGCAGTTTACGCGAAGTGTGGGTATCAATAACTTGGCCTTCTGCAAACCTTGTTTTAGTACAACATGTGTTTTATTGCAGGAAGAAAAGGCTTTATCACAACACAACGAGCAAAGAAACTTGAAGACTTGAAGAAAAAGCACTTGTCAAATTCTTTCCAAAAGTTCCAAGACCCACCAAAACCTGGTGGATTGCCTCCAGCAGCCTTCCTGGTCTGAGGTAGGTGAAGTCTCGCTTTGCCACTCTTTCTCCTCCTGTCACGTGTATAGTGAGCATAGGGATTTCAAATTTTTAAATTGTTTCCTCTCTTTGATGTGTCAGAAAGTAGCGTTGGGGTTGCAGTAGGCTGATGTTGCAGGCAGTGTTGTTTATCTGGGGGTAGTGTAGTGCCACCACTGGAAATTAATGATGCCCTGTTTATTTTTAGTATTATGGAAGACAGTGCAATTATTAAATATAATTCTGCGTGACTTTTCCACTGAACAAAATAAAAATAGCAGTTGTTGAAAATAAAATCAGACAAAATCAGACCGGGTGCTTGTAACCGGGTCTCTGAGCTTCTGCCAGTATTTTCCAGCGTGGAGCCCACGGCTCTGATTTGGAATTAACTCTTTTGAAGGAGCATTTTTCAGTTATGCCACAGGGTAAGCGGGAAGAATAACCTGAGAAACAGCCAATAATCAAGTTGATTGGTTTAGAAGAAATGTATTTAAAGCCTACCCGAACAAAAAAGAGAGCTGGCAGACTGCCATTCCCTTTCTCTAATTTGTGACCGCACAATTGGAAAGTTACGGAGTTTGTTTCTGTTACCGGAAGATCATTTTCTGGTATTTCTCATTTTTCCATACAAAAAGTAGAGTATCTTTAATTTTAGATACATCAAATACCATAGTTGTAAGAATACTGTATGTATCTTAAGAGATTAGATGGGGACAGGATTTTTTTAATCTGTTAGCACAGACTTGTTATGTAAATAGAAAGCTCACAAAGGGAACGAGACAGCACATGCACTGTAAAAACAGATGTCCCTTCCCCAGAAAAACATTCACCGTTCGCTTCCTGCGACTTGGTGAGAACTCTTTGGGAAGTTGATTGTTATGGAGATGTATGCAGTCGAAAAATAAACAGATTGTAGTCGCTGTGTAAGTCCCGTGCTGATCTCTGAACGATAAGCGGGTCTTTTCACGCGTGGCGCGGCGCTGTGTGGTAACAGCTGGGACAGTCTGTGGCGATCACCTTCTCGCTTTAAATAGCAGGCTGCAGAAGTAGAAGAGCTTTTTTCCAATGTCAAGCGTCCATTTTTTTAATTGAAAAAAAATCCTTTGCAGTTTTTCTACGGGCGCTTGGTTTTAATTCTTTATCACAAAACCTGGTAGCTCCTAACAGGCAGCAGTCTAGGCTTAGTATTTATACAACTGCACTCTGTAGCTCGTCGTCTGTGTCCATGGGGCTAGTGTTTTGATGCTAGCAAGTTAGCAAATGGCATATGCAAAATTCAGGTGACATCTGTTTTTTTAACAGAAGCTTTAATTACGTCTTTGCTTGTACATTTCCTTTTCTGTACGCTCAGTATGGACAATTTTTATCATTAATCTGTTGTTACTCTTTTATTCAGGTAGTACAAGTTAAAAATCAGGTTATTTATTTGAATTCATTTTAATAACGTTTTTCTGTAGATTTCTTGAGGCTCTTATTAGAAGCTTCTTTTACTGATGCAACTTCAATCCTTAGTGCTGTCCGCATGACCTAGTTATTTTAAGCCCTGGTACGACTTAGGTTTCGTTCTTGGACTATTTCACCCATCTATTGAAATTGTTTCCAGTAAAGGAGTCGTACAGTGTTTGCTGTGATGAGCGTTCCACGCTCAAGGGAAGTTCTTCATAAAAATGTCTCTTATCAATACTTTTCAATATGTTTAAATGTTAATAAATAATTTTATCTGAAGAATGTAATATCCATAGTGAAATCACAATCTGAAGTACATTTGTATGCAAATTCTTTAACAGTAGGTTATACCATCTTCCTATTTGTTTTGTTACTGTACAGATAAGCTATGTTGTGAAGCCATGAATTCTTATTAAGCTGTAACTTTATGAATCACCTGCGGAAAAATGTTCATTCTTTGAAATATTCATGCAGCTTATATACAGTGGAAACAAGTTAAAAATTTCTCTAGTTTCTAGGACTGCAGAAGAAATTCATATGTTTGAATTATGCCATTTGTATGTTTGATTTTAAGATGTAGAATTTCTAGAGTAATTTAGAAAACACTGGCATCCAGTTTCTTGATAAACTGAAGCGGGTAGCTAAGGCCCAGTGGTGAGAGCCCACCTTGTGAGTCCTGAGGATGCTTCACAAGAGAAAGTTCAGGGTCTCTCAGACTCCTGGAGATTTGTATCGTTCTCCTTCCACAATATGGCTGGCTGTGGTGTGCGTAACCTGTACTGCAGCTCTGCCCATTGAATACCCCAATTCTTCACCTGCTAAAATGCGGTGTTTTTCATTTCAGTCATATATATTCAGTATTTAGAGCCCTATGACTTCTTGCGTTTATGAACTCACAGTTCTGTTCGTTCAGCAAAGTTGTTTAACCCTTTCAACTAAGCGGACGAGCCTTTATTAATAGCAATAATATTAATTTCATTGTTATATATGGGATTTTTAATTTATTTTTATCATTTTAATAATATCTGTGGGCTGAATGTGCCTGGTTGGTGTCCTAGATGCGTAAAAACATTCCGTATTAAGAACAGGTAAGCCCTGTAATGAGCAGAAGCATAGGGACATAATTTTCAAAGTGGTATTGGTTGGGGAAGAACTTTAGCAAGTTAATGATTTTTCTTCCAAGTAGTTTGCGTATGAAAAAACTGTTTGCTGAAAGGCCCTACTAGGTTGGTAAATACAGTTTGAAACAACCAGGACTCGTTGGTACCCAGTTTTACAAAATGCTGTGCCCCTATTTTGCCCTTAAATTGGGAAGGTGCTGATCAACTGCAAACTCAGTTAAATTAGTGGTACTAATAAAGTCAAGGAAAGCCAAACAGCGGGTCATCACCAAGAAGGCAAAAAGGTTTTGCTTATAAACTTAACTAAGATATTTTAATAAACATAGTAAATACTGTATTTGGTATTTGCAGCCAGTGTACTTTGTGACATACGTGCTTATGTCCTGGTTTTTTGACTTACCTGAAATTTTCTGTTCATGTTTTGTATTAACGGGTTTTCTGTTAGGGAAGAAGGTTTGAACAACAACCGAGACCTTTACTATGATGGCAGATGGCTTTAAAAGAGGTTCCAAATACATGATCTTGTAAATCAAAGCAAAATCATTAGATTTTCTGTAGGAAAAGATGAAAAAAAAGAAAAAGATGAAAAAAAAGAAAGCATGGAGTGGCTGTGTTGCACCTGTTTTAATCGAAGATTTGTTAAAAAAAAACAAACCTCCCCAATAATTCTGAATTTGTTAAATGTGTATTGCTGATCCCTCAGTGTTCCCTTAGGGAGTCCTCAGGCTTTCAGGTACAAAGCTTTAGAGACCTACATCAGCTCTTGCAGATATGCCTTTAACCTAATGAGCCCCAGTCTATTTCACCTCTAGAAGAACTAATTAATTGGCTTAAAGTCCTGCAAAGACTGTAAACTCCTTTCAGCATCAGAGAAACTGAGCCTGGCCCGGTCCAAGCCCAGCTACCTCTGAGCCGGTGGGGGGCTGCGGGTGCATTTTGGGGGCGATTCGGGAGGAAGCGGCTTGGTAACCGGCAGATGGGATGGAATAATCCCGGTTCTGTTCCAGCTGGGAGTTCACCGGTACCTGTGCGAAGCCGAATTTAATCGCTCATCAGCAGTTCGGGTGGAACCTTTTCCATAACCGAGGCGATCTGCAGTGCTGGAGCTCTGTAAAGCCTCGCCTGCTTGCCTTTGTAGCTGCAGGTTTGTAGCACGCATCAGTACAACTCAGGCTGGCTGAAGATGTGGCCTTTTTTTGTACGCATATTAGTTCCATCACAGAAATCCATACGCTCATTCTTATAGAAATCTACTCATTCTGCTGGACAGTGAACCGCCAGAATGTAGTAAATGGTACTTTTTTTATCAGTTCCAGTCAGAGCCGTCCTACCCTTCTTTAAAAGCAAATGTTGTTACAGTTTCTACTACAAAGTAATGGGATAAGGGTCTAGAAATCAATCAAGAAAAGTGAAATAGAAACGTTTGGCTCGTTCTTTAATTTAAATAATGCAACTGTCGTCAACAGATGTAACGCGGGGTGCCGGAGTTCCTCAGATGAGGGCTGTAGTAAGGCAGGGAGCCGGCCTCGATGGACATAGCCCATTATCTCAATCCAGACAGGAGACTATCTAAAGCACAGCTGAACGTGCATCAGGAATTTTAAGAAGCCGAAAGATCCCCAAGGTAACTAGAAGCAAGACCATGAGGAGTAATGTAGGTAAGTATTCAGAAGTAAATCAGCGCATTTATGAAGCTGAGCAGCTTTTGGGTTTATTTTGATAGTTTTGCGCTGTGGTAGTAAAGATCGTTACAGAACGTGTTTCAGGTGATACAACGCAAAAGATTTGAGCCAATTTTTAAAAAAAGGAATCAGAAGAACAGCAGACGTCTTCGACATGTAATGGTGCTGAAGTAGGAAAGTAAACAATTTAGCAATTCATATCTTTGTGCCAGATAGACAGTGCGCCCGTACGTGGACCTTTTTGATAACAGAACAAAGAAGCAAAAAGCATTCTTGACCTAGATCTAACAGATTGTATTGAAACAGCATATGAAGCACAGTGTTTTAGTGGTAATAAAATTACCATTTTGTGACAGTGTGATTCATATGGAGTATTAGTCATAATTGGTAGTAATATATTTTGACATAATTAAACAATAGAACTCCAGTTCTCTGTATCAGAAAATATTCAGCACCATTCTTGACCTAGATTATATTGTAATAGCAAAGTGTAGCTGCCTTGCCCTGAGATGAAGCCAGAATTTCACAGTAAAATGTAAAATGAAATGCTCTTATTCTTATACATTTTCATAATCAAAATATAAGGTTATACCATGTCAACAACCAGCAGATGGAGAAAAAGAACGTCCTAGGAAGCTCAAAGAACACGCTAGGAAACTGAGCTATAAATACCAGGCTAATTCCATAGCTTTAAGATTTCTCCAAAGCTTTTTTAAATCCCTCCAGAAAAGACTGAAGAGATCCCTAATCTGAAGTGCCCCAGTTGAAGAAATATGTACGTTTCTATTTTTAAATAAAATTATGTTAATCTACAGTAGATTGTTTGGACATCTTAATGAGTCAGTTAGTACCTGTACTATATTCCTTGCTTCAAAATAAGGTTTTTAAACACAATGGTATGTTTTCATTCTTATCAGTACTTTCTTCTGCAGGGAAGATACAGAATTCTGTCTGATCACCTCAGAACTGATATGGATGGTATTCCCACAGAATACTTGATGTCCACAACTCTGTTTATCAGAGAGCTTTCTCTTGCAGTAGAGAGAGCTAAAAGAAGTGCAGTCTTATTTGGTAGGATTTTAGTAAAATTTGGAAGGCCTTTTGGTATTTTTTCCTTTGCATTCATAAATTGTATCTATGGAACCTAACATTTTGGCTCTATTTAGGAATATTTGTTTTTCTGGCTTCCATGCTTCAAATTCTAAATTCTCGAAAGCAGGCTATCGGATTCGGTGGTGTTCTAGGGAGGATGTTACTCTCGGGTTGTGATTGAATGCAGTGAATCTGCGATGTCAACAGGTTCTAAGTGTCTGTGGGAAAACCTGGATGGTGAGAGAAGTGAATTGCTGAGTGGCTAAGTGAAGGGATTCTTTTCTCCATAATGTTGGGTGAAAAGATGTATACGCTTGGGTTACTGAAGCGCTGTCTAATGTTGCCTGTTGAAGTTAGCACAACCGGTAGCTGGGGGATGTCATGAGACAGAATTATCGTGTAACCCTAGGGTGATACTGGTGTGAAGGGATGTCTGGAGGTCACACAGAACGGCTGAGGTTGGAAGGGACCGCTGGAGGTCATCTTGTCCAACCCCCCTTGTCAAGCAGAGTCACTTAGAGCAGGTTGCCCAGGATCACGTCCAGACAGCTTTTTAGTACCTGCCTGGGTGGAGAGTCCACCACCTCTCCAGGCAACCTGTGCCAGTGCCCCGTCACCCTCACAGTAAAAAAGGGTTTCCTGATGTTCAGACAGAGCCTCCTGTGTTGCCGTCTGTGCCTGTTACCTCTTGTCCTGGTGCTGGACACCACTGAGAAGAGTCTGGTCCCATCTTCTTTGCACCCTTCTTTCAGGAATTCATACGCATTGAGAAGATCCCCCCAGAGCCTTAATTTTCTTAAAACGTATTCAGAACTTTCCGTGTTGCACATGTGTCTGCCGCTTGTTCTTGAATTGTGGACATCAGAGAAGATTCTGGCTCCATCATCTCCTTATCCACATGTGAGCTAGTTGGAGATTGTAGTAAGATATCTCCTTCACCTTTTCCTCTTGAGCTTCTCCTTCCATAAGGATCTCTTCCTCCTCAAGAATGTCTCTTACTTTCTGCACTCACGTTTTGCTTGAGAAAATACATTAAAAGTAATACCTTTTTCAGAAACTCATGAGTTTTCATTGCGCGTTCCATCTATATGAGGATGAGGAAGGCGGTTGGAGAGCTTGAAAAAAATAAAAATCACAGATCTTCGTTTCTAGAGTGCTGGGAATTTTTACAAGCAGCGTATAACAGCAGTGTCTGACACGAGGCTCCGTATGCGTTCGCTGTCAGTGAGACCTGAGGTAGGATGTAGTTTGCAGGACTGGACACTTCCCTCAAAATAAAATGTCCATTAGCCAGAAGAAGGCAAAGCAGAGGAACAAGCTGGTGACAGATTTAGAAAGCAGGACTGCTAAAGAACAGCTGAAGGGATTGGGTTTGTTTATTCTACGGAAAAGAGAGAAAGAACACTGCAGGATGGACATCAGGCTTTAAAAAGATAAGAGGTTTTCATAAAAGCAATGGTGGCGGTTGCTCTGTAGATTTAAGAAAAAAAAGAAAAAAGCAAGTTTAATTTACGCAAAGGATAATTTAGGATAGAGGTAAAGAGAAAACAGGCCAAACTTGTGTGTTTTACCTCATATCTGACTGCAAAAATGGATGAATAACTGCAATATTTTACCTATAACTGTCACGAAATTGATGATAGGAAAATTTTAAAAATGCCTAAAGAAGCAGCCTTCGGAGATGATTGTGGTAATTTTGACCTTCCGTCACTGGCAGTGGGCTGAGCAGATTGCTCCCCCGAGGTCCCTCCTCACACCCTCCGTTTCTGTAATTCCGGCAGCGAACGGTGGGACGAGCTTTGCTTTGGTTCCCTGCAAACTTTTGCTATTACCAATATACTTCAGCTGAAGGTATGTAGTATTTGAAGTCTTCATGTGCAGCAGTTTGCATTACAAAATGAGCCGAAGGCCCTTTTTTTCTTAAATAAAATGCTTTGAAAAGCTCTTCCTTAAAATTGAGTGACATTCAGGTTCAGCGGCCTTTGGAAGTTTGCCGCTGATTTGCTTGAATTCAGGTTTCTGGTGAGATGGCAGGCTGGAGTGTAACGTAAGAAATAAACACCTGCAAAACAAATGTGGGGAGCTGTCGTACCTGTCTGTAGCTCGAATTCATATTTCTTAGATTTTTCTACCGAGAGTTCATGGCGTTTGTTCATGACACTAACGGCCTTGTTTATGGCGGGGGTTTTGTGACAGAGTAGATTTGTGTTACTAAATAAATTGCTGTTGATCGAGCTTTAAATCTGTTGTGATGCAGAGCTGACTAAATGGTTCTTTGCCTACGTTTTTTCCAATAACTCACTTCTTGGTGCCAGAACATGCTAAATGTCTGTGTTACGTACCTACCGTCTGCATTTCCAGAGACTTTTCTCAAGCCTATGCAGAGAAGAAAGGACTGCTGGAGTTTTAACTTCATATCTGGCACAACGCATTGTCCTCTGATTGGGGTGAAGTGGTGCGTTTTCTAGGTTCTCATCTTTTTTGGAGCTTTGTTCTTAAACTCTTGGATGTACTGCATCCTTAAAAGGACACATGGTTTGAATTTCTGGGGGCCTGTGGTCCTTACTCTCATTTTTCTTTTCTCTGCTTTGATGAGCTGGTGCAATTCTCTTTTACTTGTCAAGCTTGAATATGATTCACCCTTTTGTTTAGTTCCTTCTGAAGAGAATCAAACCTTTTTTGTCTAGCTTAGCGTACGTGCAGTCTATTGCACATGCAGTAAAATCAGGTTTTATAGCGCATCAGGTGAGCAAAGCCAGGGATACCTGGCAGGCCAGAAGTTGAGCAGCATTACCAGCTACCATCTTGCTCTGCGTTAAACCTAACGATGTCGTGTTTGGATGGCCAAACACCTCCAAGGAGAGTTTTCACAACCCCTGTACTGAAGTAGAGAATAGAATGCTTTTTATTGTCGTAAAACCAGATGTTTCATTTTCTGGGAGCCAGGCTGCACTCTTCACAGTTTACTGGACAATGAAATTTATCCTTATTAAGGTGTCAGTTTGAATACGTCTGATAATTGTCACATAAAAATTCAACCCAAAAATACACAGACACTAATATTTAGGTGCTTTGCTCATTTTAGTAGGCTAAAAATACCTTGGCTTTCTTAAAAGTAAATCTCTGAGTGAAGGGAATGAGACAGCCACACAGGAAAAAGGTTTTCAGTCATAAAGCACAAAATCCAGTGGCATGCACACAGTCGAGAACTTTATCATCGTTGTTGCCAGAATACAGATTAAACTTTAGTAGAGTAGATTTTTTTAAAAAGAGGTTGTGCATTAGCTTTTTCGTAAGTGTGAGATTATCTTTTTTCTGTGCTCATGATGTTTTATGGAAATGAAGTGTGTACAAAATGTGAAGTGGAAACAGTTATTTCAGAGTTTTAAAGGAGAAATAATATTCTAAGAAACTGCTCCAATTAAGTGTTTATAAATATGAAGAAATAATTAAGAATCATTTAATACTGAAGTCTTAACATCATAAGTGGACTGTATTGCTTACTGTAGCTTATCTTCTGTTTCAGCTGATTCTTTATTTTTCAGCTTGGAATGAACAAGATGAACATACCCGCCTTCGATCTAATGCTTAATGAGGAAAAAGGTCAGGCTTCCTTATTTTGTTTTTTTTAATCCTGTGCCCTACTGTTAATTAGTATATGAAAAAGTACTATATATTTGCATTACTTATTTCATATATCTTAAATGGCAAACCAAATGTGAAGTTTTAATACAAGGGTGAGAAGGAGTATATTTCATATATCTTAAATGGCAAACCAAATGTGAAGTTTTAATACAAGGGTGAGAAGGAGTATTTTTAAATCAAATGGTATATTCATAAAACAGCTGACTCAGACCAATGTAAGTAGAAAAAGAAGCTACAGAAGGAAAGGTCATGTATACAAATCTTCACAGAGATTCATTTAAAAGTGATCAAACTTAATTTTAATGGACCTCTTGTGTATCAAGAAAGAAATATTTGTCATAATTTTCGTGGAGTGAAGGCATTTAAAAGGATTAAAATCACCCACCTTTTTTTTTTTTTTAAATATCCTTGAATTTCTAGGTCCTCCTTTAGAAAACAGAGAGAACTGTGTATCTTCAATAAAACAGCAGGGCCAAATTCTCCAAATACTTACACATTCAATTATTATATCATTGAAAGACAGTGAGTAATGATCTACTAATGCTAGGAATTCATCTGTCCTATTGTACAGGTTGGTAGCGTATCAGATTTCAGAGAGGCAGCCCAAGCTCTCAAGCACTATTACATTTACGCCAGATAAGGCTGTAGAGTTTGCATTAGGGTGTCTGAATGGCTGGTTTTTAAGTCATCATATTTTTTTAATATCTTAAGAGTATTTTCATGATGGAAATTGCTGAGTAGAGATACATAATTCAGTAAACAATTTAAAAAATAGCACTTGGAGAAAAAATTCCGTGTGTCTAAAAATAGGATAGTCATGTGACTTATTACTTCGACACAAAAGCATAATTTACAGGTTTAATTTGCAATCCTGCTATGTTTCTGACATTCTCTTGCACAGAAACTCAGTCTGAATTATTCAGATGATTTAAATATTGCTGTGTCCTGAACTTCACATATCTAATACAAAGGAGGTTTATATAGTTTATCGAGGCCTCTGCATTTAAGATATGGGAGTATGGTTTTCATTTTTACAATTTATTGCTTATTTTTTGATATTGCAGTACGCAGCTAATGGAGATCTGGGGCTCATCCGGTAATTGTTACGCCAGCAGCTTGGAGCCTTTCACCATATTTCCAGCAATCTGTTTTTTTTCCTTTTTTTAACTGCTTGTCTAAATGTAACTGAGTTTTCATGTTCAGGTTTTGAAATAGATACATTTAAATATTCTTTTCTCTTAAAAATAACTTTTTTGTTTTCACAAATTTGTGTTTCCCTGGTAAGTGGGAAGTCAATAATGTACAGCAAAGCTGTCAAGTAGGACTGAACACTTACAAATAATTATTACCTATTTATTTTCTGCATCTATTTTTTAGATACCTTAAGAACATTCTGTATCAAATGCTCCTGAAACTCATATAATCTTCATTATAAAACCATTATAAAACTGTATTTAGTAAGTTTTGGAACCCTGAAAGATGAGAATTGGAAGAAGTTTGTTATTTGTTTGTTCATGTGTTTGGATCTCCTTTTGAAGCAGTTTTAACTTTGGTCTGAAACGTTAAACTATAGCTAAATCATTTCATAATAATCAGTGTGTTGCCATTAGAGTTTGAAGATTATGTTAACTTTAACTTCCTTACCACCTTTTTGGACAAAGGTGAATCCCTACAGCGGTCGCTTTTTGATGAATCTGTGCGCGCTGTTGGTGAGAGTGACCCTACTGTGACAAAGCAGGTTTTGCTGTGTTAATATCCTCTTCTCTTGTGGAAGCTGGTCCTGGAAGCTCTGAATTCTCTCTGCTGTAGATGCAGATTGCTTTTTTCTTCCGCATTTTGCAGTCATCTTTTTTCCTTGACCTGAAATCATGGTAACTTTCCCTGTAGACTCTTCTGGAGCTTGGTAGTTTCTTGCAGAGCTAGCAGAATGACACTCGGTGTAGAGGAGTTTCAGTGGTATAACCATGAAAGGTACGTGAAGCCACAGAGAATTAAGATTTGCTCATACCTGTTCCAAAATACTAAATTCTGGGAAAACATTACACCAACAAAAGTGAAATAGTGCAAGAATTGTGGCTTTCTTATGACAAGATAGGTTTTGGAGGAGACAAAAATTCCTATCCAAAGCAAGCCCCAACCAAGCGGCCTTCCCAGTTGCAGAACTGGTGATGTATCATCACTGCGTGATGAAGAAAGAATGAAAAGAACTGTAGAAAAGCTATTCAGAAAAAGAGTTGAAATATAAACTCTCTTTATATTATAAAAAGCTTAGTCCTGTAAAATGCTCAGCTCGGAACCTCACTGTGCAACTCGTCTCTGCTATGTGATGCTTTACTTGCTGTCTTGTTTCAGAGAATAAAAAAATAACCAGTTTGTGTAAGATTGTTAACGCTTTATGCCTTCAGATTGAGACAAGACCGTTGAAAAGTAAATGTGTGAATGGCTTTTGGCCATTAAAAAAAAAAAAAAAGTCATCATCCCAGTCCGAGTTTGGTTTTCCTAGACTTGCTGAGGATGGACATTGTATGTTATACAAGTTCCTCGTTTCATTATATGAGTTGCACTAAAGTGACAAAGTGGGTGTAAGAACGTTTCTTCACTTCTTAATAACATATTGGTTAGTAATATTTTATTTCATAATGTTCCCTAAGAAAGCTTTTGATAATGGTGACGTGATTCTTGTCTGCAGAATAAGTTGGTTGATTTAAATTGCATACCAAGTATTAGTCTTAATTTTTCAAACATCTGAGTGCTGACATTATTTTGACAGTAAAGTAGGCCTGTCTCACATGCACGCAGTTTTGGACCTATTTTCCTTGCAAAGAAAAAAATTAATGTGGAAGGCCTGGGAGAGCATTATGGCTGTGGTGTATTCTTGTTGTATTCCCTCTGTCAGGTGACCATCGTGTTTATTGAACTCTCGCTGGGTGGACAGAGCTGAGGTTTAAAAAGAAAATCCTTTTGTTTCCTGCCATCTTTTTTGATTGTCAGGTAGCCCAGATTTGCTTTTTGTCAAAACCCTTCCAGAGACGCTGTGTGTACGCATGCATGCACGTGTGTGCACCAAGGATCTGCTTTCTCCATTCCATCGTTGGGAGTGAACGCCTCAAACGCCCCCAACTCTGGGAGGTACGCGGATAGGTGTGTGAAAAGGCAGTCAGTGATCTGGATGAAGAGTTAGAGCGTACCCTCAGCAAGTCTGCTGATGACACAGAACCAGGAGTAGTGGTGGACACACCGGCAGGCTGTGCTGCCATTCAGCGAGACCTGGACAGGCTGGAAAGCTGGGCAGAGAGGAACCTGATGAGGTTCAACAAGGGCA
>Ga0065711_1038645_pt1 | contig 18555 bp, 16 predicted proteins | sample Hoacrofraction12_FD_59098 | JGI IMG/M metagenome (GOLD analysis project Ga0065711, IMG submission 59098) | Hoatzin crop microbial communities from Cojedes, Venezuela - Epithelial fraction 12 v2 (version 2) | ecosystem: Host-associated > Birds > Digestive system > Esophagus > Crop | place...
CATTGACATGAAAAAAATCCTCCCAAGAAGTCCAGAGAGTACAGCTATATTAAACAGTTCCCAAAGAAGGTGTAGGCTTTCCATTTATTATTAATATTCAAAGCAAGACCTTTTACACATTTCCTGCTACAAAGCTTGCATGTATTTTCAGCAGCACCCAACTTTTGCAGATATATGTGAGCAATGAAGAATATGTTTTTACACCAAATTCATTGGAAATGAAATTGAGTCCTGACCAATTCCTTATTACTTGTTTCTCTCAGATCTTGGAGTCTGAGCAGCTTGACAGCAAGACATCACCCATGGAGGGTTTCTGCATCCAGACCAAGCGGTTCCCTCACATCTGGTTCTGCGCCAGCACGTTGGTTTGCTGAGGAATCCTCTCTGCAGGCAGCTTTTGCAGAGGGCTTCGACTGGAAATACAGTCACGAATGGGCTTTGGCCGCTCCACCCAATCAGTGCAGAGGCACATCCTTGGGCCTTTGGCAGTCAGCTGGGGACAGCTCCATGTTGGATGAAACCTGCATCTTTTTAAATGTCCCCAATGTCTCGCTGCTTATTTTGTTTCTAGCATTCCATAGTGAAATGCTGATTCTTACTCCCATAGGTAGTAATAATGCTCCTAGAGAAGCCTAAACATTTTTGTGACGATATATGATTACCATACTTGCTGATTTTATTCATGGATGCACTCTTGCAAGAATTTTCATAACCAATAACCATATCTGATTGAATCGTAAATATTTACTCCAGTGTTGACAATCAATTTCTGCCTAGTGTTATCTTTGAACTTCCATTGGTCTACAAAACATAATGAAGCATTTGTGATCTCATTCTGGTGGGGAAAAACTCTAGATCAAAAGAAAATCTTTCATGTTTCCTTCATTTTATTATTCACAGTTTTAATTCTACAGGCTGTGGTCCACCAGATGAAGATGCTTAATTAACAGTTAGTGAGCTGTGTTGATTTTAGTGAAATCATTAAAGAACTTACTTCAAAGATGCCAGATAGATTATGTGTGAAGCTAAATTAGCACTCTTGATCTATTTTTAAGTGAGGATCCTTAAAAAATAGATGTACATTTGCAAGAGGAAGTTAAGAACAGGCTGTGATAAAATTGAAAGGAATGACAGTAAAGTACCACTACGCTTTAAGCAGAGCATCGCTGACTCCTTTTTACTAGAATAAATAAAGGTGCTCTCTCCTGCCTACTGATTATGTTCAGTGATATACTTGAAATAAAAATATTACATTAATATTATCATATTCCACTGAGCTGTGTAATAAAAAGACTTTGCTCGATAAAGAACTGCTTACCTCTGAGGGTGAAGATGACAGTGGCACAGCCCGGGCCCCCATGCGCAGCGCCAGCAGGGCAGCAGAGACCCTGTGGATCATCTGCATGGGATTTTGGCAGCCCTTCGGTCGATGACGGTGCCAGTGCTGCACAGCGCTGAGCGAGACGATGCCCAGCAGTGAGGCAGGCGAGGGTGAGGGGCAGCCACTGTGGAGCGTGGCCATGTCCCAGGACCCAGCATGGGGAGAGGGAGGGCAAGGCAGAGCCCCAGGGTAAGGCCAGGCATCGCCGGGCACCAAGGAGAAGCCAGTGATCCCAGTGGGTGCAGCACTGGAGTGAGGATAGATGTGCATCGTTCCAGTATAACCACAGTTACACTCTGTAAAGGTGGGACCTTTCCTGCTTTCCAGCCCATGGAAAAAAAAAGAGCTAAAATGTAAGAAAAATTAACATAAATTTCATATCTGGCAGTAGTTTCCACTCTATGTATTCTTTTGTCACAGAACAAAGCAAAGGCACCACACAAAGGACTGTGAGACAACCTTTTTCTTGTTTTATCTTTTGTTTTGCTTTTTTTTGTTGACCTAAACTCACCCAGAAATCTTTCATTTTTGATTAGCTTACAGATATTGCTCTCAAGATCACCAGGAGAGAAAAAATAATTATTCATTTTACAATAAGGCAAAGCCCTGCACCACCTGGAAAAGTGAAAACTCTGGACAGTGGCAGCCCAAACAGTCTCCCATTTCTTTCTGAGCGAGAACAGTATGGAGGAAGCAGGCTCTGCACAAAGACATGATGTATAAACAGCAATGGTCAGTCCAGCAGAAGTGTAAGCAGAAAAATCAAACCGAACGTTGTAAGTCTGGCCATTACAAGAGCCGCTTTGCTCGCTGGATGAAAGACCACCATCAGGCACAGTGGGAAGACAGTAGAAGCTGTGTAGGAACACTTGCCATCAAGTATCAGATCAACACTCACCGTGGAGGTACCCTGAAGAATCACTTTAGAAAAATACCAGAAAATTTCTGTGTTTTTCTGTTTTGAATTGTATGTTTAATTTAGTCACTGTTGGCTTTTCAAAGTGAATTGCTGCCCCTGTTATTCCCTCCAGTGAACCAAAGGCTGAGCTTCCCTCTTATTCACACATGATTTTAAAAAAATCCTACTGGATTATTATTAAAAATTCAACTGGTGTAAAAACTAGGAGCCATTCAGTTCCCATGGTTATTTATGCTGTGTGGATAATGCTTGATAACACCTTAACTAGTAGAAAGGGCCAGTAGGCACGCACCTCTGTCAGTAAAGGAAAAACCTCTCCTTGGACACAAGAAGGATTTTGAAGTATTTGCTGTATCGCAGGAGTGAAATCTCATTCAGCAATGCAGGAAGAGCAGTTCCTTGGTCAACCTGACATTTCAGCCATTTCAGATATTCTCTTCCCCATGCCTTTGTGGCTTACTCCCTGATTTCCACTGTATGCCGAAATATCAGCACTCCGTCCCTTCAAGGAGGACAGGAGAAATGTAAAAACCCTTCTGCGGTGGCCGACAGTTTCAGCCCTTCAGACTATTTATGACAATTTACGCTCCTATTTTACTACCGCAGCTGCAATCTCAGTATGATTAATAACAGAAAGCATGCTTCTTTTTACTGAAAGTCTTATTCCAGAGTGTCCCAGGCTATCACCAGCTGGAAACAGCCTCCAAAGGAGGTTTTCTCCTGAGATAAATACAGAAGGTCATCCGAAAACCAAGTTAATGTTCTGTTTTCCATGTGTGCTTCTTCTGTCAGATTAGGTTTCAGTAAATCAGGCTCATCAGCTGCAACTTTTCTCTACTGCCAGACACCAGATAAAAAATTCAAGGGACGTGTTGCTCAGTTACGAATTGCCACGGAAGGACGATCCCAGCTGTAATGAAGGGGTATGTTATGGGGGAAGGCGCAGAGCTAAAAGGTTCCTTGTGCGCTGCATCTAATAGAAAATGGTTTGTGTGGAAAACTGTAAATAAAAGAACATATGGCACAAATTATACTATAAGTGCCAAACAAATCTGAAACTGTAAACGTCCTCTTGGCTTAGACCTTCTTAGCAACTTCTGCTGTCTCTGGCGTAAGCTGAAGGCTCCAGTAATGTTATTTTACTAAAAGAGTTTATCATGTTTAGAAGTTTTATGTAAGAAAAGTGACTTGGTTGCTGTGAGAGCGTTCTCAGCAGTGGCACAACTTGCACATCCCCATGCGTTAGAGGAACGGCCAGCCCAGTCTCTGTCCTGAAAGGCTCCAAGCAAACGGGTGGCTGTGTGAGTGTAGCCTCAGCTCCGCCTCTGCTGGAAATAGTCAGCAGGAACTTGTCTTCAAGATGGAGCTGCATCTGTGAGTCAAATATGACTTTCTACAGACATGGATTATGTCCTTTTGCGCAGAGGAACCTTTCTCAAATTTTTTAAGCTGCTGCCAATTAACTGCAAATCTCATTCCTAACATATGTTGTGTTCCCAGCTGGACTCAGTCAAATAAAGGCACACTAATAGTGTTTCTGGAGTACTTTTGATTGACGAAGTGTATCCTATGGTAAGCAGGAACATTACCTGCACTGTGCATTATACATAAATACACTCGATTTTCAGCAAAATCATCATTAAAATTTACTAAACTCAGGGAAAATTTTTCTGTGGAAACTTTGCTGTTCATTTAGTATTAGTAACGTCTCGCTAATAAACAGCACAAGCCAGCTTCTGTTGATGCTCTTACTGACTCGAATGATTTAATTTAATGTTTAGAGCACTTTTTTCTTTATTAACTATTATTTATTGTGAATAAAAATCGCATACACAGCACAATACCCCTATATAATGTTCTGAAAATAAAAGACACGTACACTTGACAAAAATACTTCACAGCAGGAGGAATCCCTGAAGAGTTTTGTAGCCTGTAAAGATAAACAGAGAAAAATGTTTTATTTCTGAGATGGAAAAAAAGAGTTTTTAAAAAATTGTTTTAAAAAATAAGCTAAAATCTTCAGATACTTAAAAATGTGGTCCTCCAAACACACATTAATAACTGTAAATATGCTGAGTCCTCTGATACAGAGTAAAAAGTTACTTTTAGTAGACAGATAATCACTAACTAAAAAGAAATGTAAGACTATGAGAAAACAAGTGAAAATTTCACATACTTCATACTATTCGTGACTAATTACTGACAGCAGAATGATGTATGAAATTACCATGAATGTCTTGCCAAGGGAAGACTGTGATCTCTTCTTCACTGTGGTTAAAGTGTTCATATTGCTGCTACCTTCTGTATTTGACGTTATAGATCTACTTGTGCTTTAGTTCCAGGAGACTGAGTCCCAAAGGGCACAGCTTGCAGTGAAATACATATTTGGAGTATTACACTTAGGACAGATGCTCTCAAGTGCTTGATGGTGCAATGTGAAAAGGGAGGTCCACCCTCAACGAGGTCCGCACACCGAGCTGCTTGCTCAAGGCCCCGCCAGCGGGAGCCACCACACCAGTATCAGCCACTGCTAAAGCATCCTCAGGAGCAGCTGGAAATGTGAAGGCAAACTCTGACAAAGCTTTTCACAGTCTGACAGGAGTTTATCCCTCTCGCACATATCTGGTGTGTATTTATGTGCTCTAGAATGTGCAAAGTATAAGCTAAACATGTGGACTTTACCCATTTCACCTAAAGGGGTGAAAAGTGGGTGTTCAGATATTATCAGGTCTGTAGCTGGCAGTCACACAGATGCCATGTAAATCTCCTGGCACGGGAGGCACCTGGCGTGGAAAGGCATCCTCTGAGAGCAGCCAGCCGAGCCCAGCAGATGCCTGTGCGAGCTCAGCACCATCGGACCCCGAGGGCGGGCGGCGCGAGGAGGAGGACTCTCACAGGTACACGACATGTCGGCAGAGAAGCTAGTAACATCCCAGCAGGAAATATTCTCATGCTCTTTCAACGCACAGGTGCAAAAACATCCAAGAAAAAAAAGCTAGGGCACAGCTTCTTTTGTACAGCGTGTGCTTCAGGTTTTACTGAACACTGCACAGTGGCCTGTCAGTAGAGGAATCTCCTCAGTGAATTATGTTTTGAATAATGATAAAGTAACTTAGTGAGACAAACCTGGTTTATCAACCACTTGTGCTGTTTTGGCCTCAGACTTGGTTTAGGTAAGCAAACCCAGGAATGGAGGGCACGCAGCAGGACATTTTTTGCCATCACTCAGTGCAGCACAGGAGTTCAGGAGAAGCGTTTTTGATTTCTGGAGGTTCCAGAAAACCATCAGTACGACAACATATATCATATTGGAAGTTACTGTGATGATGCCCAGCATCGGATGTAATTCTGAACCGACTTTGAAACGTGCCATTTACAATGACCCACGTTCACCATCGGTGTAGGGAGTATTTGTGCTGCGGACTGAAACAGAGCTGCACCTGCTTACACCAACATATTTATCCATCTCTCTCAATAGCTACTGTATTATCAATTGCTGATTCTACTTTAAAAGGTGCTTACTGGCAGATGGTTTTACCTCATAAATCACCTTAGCATAAAGATGGATGTGCTTTATGCAGCAGTGGAGTTTGTGCCTTCTTTTCTTGCTTACTCATACTAACAGGAATGCGTACACAAATTTCCTATCTCCCGGCAGCTACAATGAATTGCTCTTGGGCACTTGAACCCCTTCCAGATTGATTTAGAAGTTCAAAAGAAAGGTAAACATATGTATTCCCTCCCCCCCAAAGCTGGGGCAAGGGAAGTTGACTGTTTGGGTAAAGGTTTTAACCCCATGTTAGCAGTTTTTGAAGGTGCTGTGGTTTGGATGAGATAGGGCTGTCTTCCCCCAACCCCCTTGCATGTGTGCTGCTGTTCAATAAGCCAGAAAAATGTAAATAACACAGATATGAATAAGACACAAAATATAGAGTGATAATTAAATACATTATGGCCCGCTGTATGAGAAAACCTCAGCAGAAGCCCTGGGTAAAGCTCCAGCTGAGATGTATTGTCTCTAATTACAATGATCAGGACCAAACACAGCTGGTTGTCCCATATACCCCCAGGGCAGAGGCAGCCTCCCTTGCTGCCAGGGGGAGGCTGCTGAGATGGTCCCCTGGGGACCTGCTGCTCCACAGCTGGCTCACCACTGGCCCTGCGCAGCGATTCTGGGTGTCTCTCTGAGAAGCAAGGGGTAAGTAAGGCTGTTACTATGTGTTGTGGCTGGAGTGTCGTGCTTAGTAGAGTCAATATGTCTTAGAAAAGTTGATTCTTTGTAGAATGACTTTGAGGTTATTGTTGTCTTTTGGTGGAGAAATGGATGTGCTTCATTCTGCAGTTTCTGGTGGCTGGTTGAACGTAGCTGCTGATGCAGATCTTGCAAGTGGATGGGGGCTTTGAGTTCTTCTGTGGTTCCTCTCTACTAGTTCCTTTCTCTGCTGTGATACCCACACGTGAGTGAATAGAAACCCCTTCTGTGCAGTTAAATGGGTTGTTTTGCTGTCTCAGTGTCCTGCCACTGCATGTGACTACAACTACAGTCACATGCATGAATATTGTAAAATGTTTGTATGTAGATTTGTGATTGCAGATGCATGCTTGGGCTTTTTTACTGTCCTTTCTCTCATATACTTTTGGTGTAGAATAATAGAAGAAAAACAGTGTTGCTACTTTGTTGTAAAACTTTGGAAAACTTCTGAAAGAGTGGTACACTTCTATTCTGTGTGCTGCGTTGCTGCTCTTGCGATGCCCTGGTCGCTCCCCTCTGTCAATTGTAGGACATTTGTGAAAGGAAATACAAATAAAAACTTTGCTTTCTGTAGCTAGTGAAAAGCAAAAAAGTTGGCCCAACAGGTAAAATACACCGTGCACAGTGTTGTTTCTAAAACCTTCCCACTAACTACCTTGGCACATAACAAATGATGGTTAGATAACAGCAAAGAACTTTTGCTGCTCGTTCTGGTGGTGGGCAGCTTCCTACCTTGAGTTTCTACCACTGAAGTCAGCTGTGCCGCACCACACAGAGTTGAATTTCTGCATTATGACTCTATCCCAGCAATCCGTCTTGAAACTCATCTCAGATGGAAATATGCAGGTGTATCTGTGTCTCCAGCTAAGCTCCGTGCTCTGAGGGGGATGTGTGGGGTCAGAGCCATTCCCCCAGATCCTCCTGTATGTGAGTGATTTAGCTTTGTGACAACAGGCAAAGCATCTGGATTTCTGCCTGCTGAAATAAATACTAATTTTTCACATCCAAAGTGCCTTTGCCTCAACCTGCATTGCTGTGAGAATTGAAATAATTTAAAGCTTTCTCCAGGTATGTCTCACTATCTCGGCTACACTTTTGGGTGCTGAACAGCTCAGCTTGTTGGAAGCTGAGAGCATTCTGATCTATTAAGGATGTTATTTGCCAGGTTTAATATATGGAATATTTTTAAGTGAATACAATATTAGAAAAAAAACCCCACGCTTTTTTGCCTTTAAAGGCAAGGTGTTCTTGATTTGTTTCAGAAAGCTGGTAGGCATGTGGGGCCAAATTGACTGCAGAGACAGACACAGGAATAACTTTTATTTAATGCAATTTCACTCACTAGTAAGATCACAAACTTTATCCTGCAAATCAATACGAAATATTAATGAGCTTTTACAGCTTTCAACAGAGAAGTCTAAGGGTTTTGTCTTTAGACCAGAAACTTCTCTGAGAGCAGCTGATGAGAGTATGGCATGCTGCAGGGTATTCCTGTCTGGTCTCACGCCATGTCCAGTGCGGAGGGGCAGACAGACCAATGCAATGGCCTTGTGTGGCACGTGTTCAGCTTGCTTTCATACTATTGCAACAGAATAGGTGGCTTTCAATGGCAGGGTAAGTGCACTTGCCCTGGTGAATCTGTAGCAGGTGAGTTGAAACACTGGTGTTTAGGGGCAGTAAAACAATCTTGGGCCTGCTCACTAAACAGTGTTAACTTTCATCCCTGCTCACCACTGGAGGTATTTCAGTTCACTGAGCTGGTAATAAAAATATCTGCCATGGTCTTGGAAAGGCAGGGGAAACAGCCAGTGAAGAACTGCAAAATAACTAATCTGCTGAATCTGGAGTAGCAACATTATTTCCACATACGCCCCCCTCCCCCCCGCAGGGAATAAAGCAAGGGTGAATTTACCTCTCCCTCCTTTATATTCATCGCTCAGCAAGAAACTGTATTATAGGGAAGCATTCCCACTGTTTTGGCATCGCTGCTGTACTACTTTCTTGTTCTGGGAGTATCATTTTGGTAATGTAGGAAAGGAGGAATGTGATCTTTGGAGAAAGAGGAACTCTAAGGGAAGGGGAGTGATTTCCAATGTTGTATTTTGGTGAAAGGAGGCTTTATCCTGAATGATAATTTGAATCATAAAAAGTACACTTAAAGATGTCCTTTCTTGGTAAGTAATGCATGCCTCCTATTTACTTACCACAAAGGTGTCCAAACACACTATTTGATTCTCCCCTGCAGCGCAGGAGATCGTGGAGGACTGACCTGGCATTACCTGTCCTGGGCATAGGAAGAAATGAGCTAAATAGTGGGGTTTCTGTGCCACCCCCTGTGTCCAGCAGCGGTGGGGTCTGGGCGAGGGTGCACGGAGGCTAAGGTGAGCGCAGGCAGAGGTGCAGAGCCCTGGGAGTGGGGAGGTTACGGGGCAGGAGGTGTCCCTGGCTACCGCCCTGCCCTTGCACCACAGGAGCAGGCATGAACATCTTTGGGGTCGCCTCCCGCTCCCTGTCAGGCTTCAAGTGGGGGAGAAACACAGCTTTTATTTGCTTTTGATTTAATCAGAGCTGCCTTCAAATTAAAGGAGTGTTTTGAAAAAGCAAGGCCTTCAGGAAGAGGCGAAGTGTGCACAGAAGAAAGCAAAAGGTTTTATTAAGCACAATTCAACACTGTGTCTCCATCCCTGTTTACACAGGGGTATTGCCTGCTCTTTCACATCAAACCATTTTAAAAATGCTTTGTAAGACAAATATCCCTATGTCCCCTATGCCGTTGGTGGGAGCAGACTGGCTTTTCCAGAAACTCCAGTGTGCTAAAACCAGTACCCTATGGCAAACTGGAGCTGCCTGGCGTGTCACTTAGTGTTCAGGTGTTTGATTTACTCCTGGAACAGGAGCAAAACCAGGACTCACAGCAAACAGGTAACTTGCACAGAGCTCCTCTTTAATCCAAACTGATTTCCTTCAAACATTGCAAACTTTGGGACAGGTTTTTATGTGAAAGAGATTGCTGAAAGCTCTCATCAGCTTTGATGCTTTCCACTGGCCCTGTCAGCCTACATTGACACCTGTGTAAAGGAGGAAAATGGCAAATATCTGGAATTACTGCCTTCTCACTGAATGAGACTTGCCAGGTCTATAAGTGTCAGGAGAAGGGATGCACACACTGTTTCTTTGTAACTGGATGTAGTGACTACTGTGCAATGGAATTTCCCTTTAAAGTCGTGATGCCCTGGATGTGTTTGGAGCCTGGCAGATGTGCGGGTGCTGAGTGGGACCATGCTGCAGGTCACAGCCCCGCAGCTGCCCCTGCGACTGCACACCAGGGAGCTGGTTGCGGCTCATCAGCAAACCTGGGGGAACTGCCACTCTGCAAGCTCCAGTCCTGCGACGAAACACAAAGTAATCTGATACTAGTTTGTATTCTAATGAAAATGTGTATTCCAGTGATGGGCTTTTTACTCCCAAACTACCGTATGAACTCAGTAGCCTTGCATTTGAACCTAGCCCCTGTCTGTGATGTCCTTGCTGTCTGTAAGACCCTGGGAACCTGTGGATATGACATTTCAGCAATACACAAGCCCCTGATCATCCTATCCAAATGCAAAAGGTGTTTCTCCCTGTCTTCCAACCCTTTCCAAGGGCACCTGGGTGAAGACAGGCTCCGAGCAAAGACTGTGGGGATGCTGGGAGGAGGAGAACGTGTCACTTCCACAATGGGGCCCATTGCAGGTGCAAGGCCACTGCCTGATCTGTGGGCAGACATGCTGTGCCCCCTCCTTCCATCTATAAATGGTTTTCTCCTCGATTAGTGGTCTGTCTCACCACTTCAGTTTCAATAGCCTAACTTAGAGCAGGGCTGAAATTTGCATCCCTACAGCCAGCTCAGTGTCCTTAATTATATGTGTCTTTATATGTCTAAGGAAAATTTCAGGTTTGAAAAAGGATGGAGAGAGGAAAGGTTTCTATATTTGTAGGGCTATGCATTTTTCCCATGTAGTATTTCCTGTAAAAACATCTGGGGCTGATTCTCCTTCATGGTAAGGCTGCTTTACATGACTGCAAAAGCGAGTTTGAAGCATGAATAATGGTGTTTTCTGCTAAAGCAATGCTGGAGGCCTGTCAGCAATGGGAAACCCATCAGAGTCCCGAAGTCTGAGTGCAATGGCCCTGTTCTGAGATATGGTCTCTGGAACCACCTTCACCCTCCCTGTATGGGAAGCTCAGATGTGCTTCTCGTGGAAGTCAGGTCTGTAACAGTGAAGCAGACACCTTGCTTATCCTGGTTTTGAGAGAGGGATACAAGGGGAAAACCCCCCGAAAACAGAAACCAGTAGAAATTCCTTGCTGTAAAGTGTTTATTCATTGTTCATTACAAGCTTCCTGTTGTACCGGGCCCTTTCAGCAGTCTCTGATCACGCGAAACGTATCACAATAAGATATGGCTTAGAGTCTTGTCTACTGTCAGCCAAACACTATCTCGCTGTGTTCTTCTCAAACACGCCTTGTTTCCTGGGCTTCCTTACAGTACCTGGACACATACTATATTCCTTTTAGTTTTTTCCATAAATAATCTGTGCAAAAGTCACCAGCCACAAACTGTTGCTGTTTTTAGGATATCTGTAATATTTGCACATTCCAATAAGCTTCCTACAAGAAAGTCAGAGTTCAACCTTGTCTAGAATGAAGAGGGAACATGACAAAGCCTACACAGTTTTCTGCCTGCTTTCAATGTGTCAGCCACAGTCTTTTCCATTTCCTCTTCTACAACAAGGCTGGAAAAGTAATCAAGAAGATGCATTCAATCATTTAAAAAAGGTTGTTGAATCAGGAAATGAAATGGAAAAGTAATTTGTGCTAGATACATTCTGGTGTTTTTTACTATGTAACATTCTGGGAGGTGGTTCCTTTGCTTTGTCACCAGTTCAGTTCTGTCCAAGTCCCAAGCCAGACATCAATATTTAATATGCTTTATAGATGTCAACTCTTTTTGTTGGATCATTTATTGCACTTCTATTATGGACATAATATCCTAGCAAATGATGAAAAGTACCTGCTGGCTAAATGAAAATGTCAGATGCAAAGAATTTTTGTTAATTTACAGTTATGCTGTAAAGAATGACAATACTGGCTTTGATTTTTCTTGTTAATGTCATTTGTTGGCCAAAGATGAGTTCCTGAGTAAGTCTGTTTGTCCCATGCCTAGTTACTAGATGAGCTCAATAACAAACAAACACACAAACAAACAAAACCAAAAAATGAAGAAAACTGGCAGGGAATTCAGCAAGTCTGATTCAGTTCTTCTCATTAGTGTAAATCTAGAACATCATCATGGAAATCAGTGCAGTTAGTAGAAAACAAATTTAAGTGAGGACAGAATTGATTGAAAGTACATGAGAAATATAAGCAGCTGAACTGAGTACTGACTGTATTCTTGACTGAGTTTGCCTTTTACTCTGGTGCCCAAAGGGCTGTCGCTGCACCAGCCCTGCATGCCTGGCTGCAGCACTTCACGCACCGCAGCATTTGGTCTTGCCCATGGTCACTCCTCTCTAGCTGCTGTCCCCTGCAGATCCAAGGGGACATCTTCATCCCAGGTAACTGCACTGCCATGAGTGACCTGCAGGGCTGGGGGACCCCCGTGCTGCCAAAGCCGCTTTTCAAGGGACGTCCCTCAGGCCCCAGAACGAGTGCTGCATGTCTGAGGAAGCACTGCTGAGGGCAAAGCCATGCTGTGCGAGAGTCCAGGCTGCCTTGGAGCTGGTGGGCAGCCCATGGGAGTTGCCATCCCTGCTGCACCTGGGATCCCTTAGCACCCAGAATGAGGAAGGTCTTATGGTGACTTGAAATCTCCTCTTCCAGCCCTGGGATTTCTCACTTTCCTAGAGGTAGATTATTTCTGTATGACAATAATACTCACTAATCCTCTAAAATTCATTGAGCAACGGTGTGAATTGTAGTGCAACTATATTGTCAGCGTGTTCACCTGCAATGTGGCTGACTGCCACACAGAGCAAGGCATAAATGGAGTCCCCTGTCCACCTCTCCTGCTTCCCCTGCCCCATTCATGTCAGCACAGCTCTTGCCGTGGCCCTTCAGGGCTCTGCCATGAGGACTGATGCTGCTGTAATGCCCATGTGCTTACTCCATTGCAATGAGATTAGAAACCAGGAGTAAAAATACACTTCAACACAACTGCTTGGTGCTTGCACTGGTCAGGCCAAGTGAACTACATGTGTTGGGGAGGGCAATGTGGCCCTTCAGGCAGGACACTGAAGAACTGCAATCCTGGTGGTGGTTTTAGACCTCCTTGCGATGCTGACTTCTGTTACCCTGAGGATGGCATGGCATGGCATTTTACCTTTACCTGCTTTACCTGCTTTACCTGCAGACTGGCATTGAAAACAACCCACTAAATCTGTTTCCCCCAAAGTAGCCCATCATGTAGCAAGGTACGACAGGCTGATACCTGAAGTTTTCCCATTTCCATTTTTATGTTGGCCCGATACAGTTCTGAATCTGAAGAATGAGGTTTTTCAGTTGCTAACGGAGTTTTCTCCATGCTGTTTCCCGTATGCAACTTTCACGTTCAGCAAAAGAAAGGTCCTGGTTCAGATTCCAGACAAGCAACAAGCAAAGGTCTTCCATGGTGAAAACACAGCTCAGCCCAGAGGCTGCTGAGAGTGCAGTCTGTCTGGATCTTCACATAAGGAAGCTGTAACGCAGTCCTGACTGCAAGGTCCTGCAAGTAAACTGCCCATGCTTTGTTCTCCCTGAGAAAGCAAAAGATGTGAGGTTCAGGGTGAAAACCCTCTTTCTTCATAGAGATTGATGTCCTCCTAAATATATATGACATTGCTAAAGGCCAAGTTAGGCATGTGTCTTCTTCCAGATTTAAAAGGGCTTGAAGTTGTTTGTATAAAGCTATGGAGTCTATAAACTAACCTTTCAAAGGTTTGGGGCCAACATACTGTTACAATTTTTCTTCACTTGCATGACAGGTCTGCAAAAAAGGCCTGAAAGCTTATTGCAGTACCAAGTAACATCTAACAGTGGAATTTACCATTCTTTAAAGCAGTCCAATTTAACTAAAACATTTATAAAATCTTGTCTTAGTACCTGAAAAATCAAAGAAGGAAATGTATGTTATTGGTAAATATTCATACTTAGATGATCTCCGAGATCTTCCCAAATAAGCTGTTTCAACAGCGAGCTAGTTTTTTCCCCCCCCATGGTTTCTTAGAATTTTTTTTCCAATTCCTGTCAAGGACAAACAAATATTTCATCAAAGTTGTCTGTGTACCTTCTTGCTGCGAAATGCATTCAGTTTTAGTTGGTGTTCTGTGGCTGTTGAGAACATATTGGTAGCTATTACTTTGGTCATGATGGTATAAAGAAATGAAGAAGTAATTATGTCTTTTTGGTTTTATTGAGGTTAAATCCAAAACACAACCAGAAAACACTGAGCTGTCACTCCCTTCATGGGCATTTGCTGTTTATTGTGTTTGTACATGAAACTGCAACAGAGCTGAGACATGTCCCTGTGAGACACCTCTGCAGAAAATAAGTAAAAATCTGTCTCTTTGAAAAGAACATCACAGATTGCAACATTTTTCTGAAATCTTCGTATAGTGAAAGCAATAGGTAGCTTTTTGCAGGTAGAAATACTGAAGAAAACAGGATGTGTTTGCCCAACTTGATTAAACTGCAGGTAAAACAGGACGATGTGTTTCAGGGTAGCTGCTTACAAGGAGCTGGAGCTGTTAATAAATCTGCAACTTGAAGTATTTTACTGTCAGCTTTGGGTGCTGGACTACTGTACACAGTCCCTTGATCTGCGTCTCCCAGCTGAGCTGCAGCAGGGGTTTGTTCAAGGGTGCCCCAGAGTCGGGGGGCAGGGGGTGAATGGGGGAGGCGTGGGGTACCTGCCCTGGCTGTTTGCTTGGGGAGGAAGTTGTGTACCCCACAGCAGCCTGCGCGCAGGGATGGCAAAGGCGCAGGGCAGCAGCACGTGGTGCCTCTGGCTCCAGACTGCATCCAGGCTCCTCTCCGAGGCATCAGAATGTGTCAGCTCTACTCACCCATTGCCTCTCCTAATCTATTTTGCAACAGGCTTTTCTCTGGAAAGGAGAGTCGGAAATGAGCCAACTTAGGCTGATCTTTCATCATTGAAACAAGGGACTCGTGAATATATATCATGTTTAGGCAAAAATGAAAGATTCTGAACCACTCTTGTTGAAGAGGAGGAGACTTGCAAACTATGAGCTATGTTTCTCGGTATCATTCCAGAGCATGGCTTGACTTGCTCTACTGAGAGACTAAAACCGATCCCCTCCAACTTACTTATTTGTAAGTATTTATTTTACTCCTTTACATACAAAAGACTATCCAGACAACACAAGTTGCCTGGTTGGAAATTTGCAAGTGATTTGCTGTTCCTCTCATGGTGAATTCTTACTGTAGCACATTCAGGATTGCACAATTGCAAGCTAAAATAAAACTGAAAATATGACAAAGGGAAGCAGACCAAAATATAGCCCTGGTGTGAGATGTTGTTACCTGTCATTGGGAAAGCAATTCAAGATTTTCATGCAATTGGCTATAACATTTCCTGAGCTAAATTATGCTGTCAACAAACCACATAAAAGTAATTTAACAAATGTCAGAAATAAGCACAAGGTCAGGATAAAGATATCTGTCGTGAGAACCAGTGAATGGAGAGTGGTTTCTAACACTTTCAAAGCAGCTTGGGCAGCTATAATCCAGCTGGCTAAACTGACTTAAACATGATGGCTGGGGAAAGACAAAGAAAGAGTTTTATCCCCCCTGCTAAGATGGGGGGAGAAAATTATTTTTAAAATGTTGTCATAGTTCCCTTTGAGTTAGCCATGGCATGTTACAGCCTCTGAATGACACCATTGGGTTGCATGTAAGTTCAATCACATTTATTAAAATTAGTATTTTTATTAAATTACTAACAATTATTTTGCCCTTCTATTTTAAATCTCAGTTTGCAGTGCTATAGCGTGGCGTATATATTTAAGAAACTTTTAGATGGGTATGCAATATAGTTTAAGAATTGCTAGTGGGAGGGGAAAAAAAAAATCCACATCATTAGAGTATGAAAAAGATGAAGTCTATGCTTGCATGCAACCAGCAGATAAAAAACTGGGTTGGTTTGCCAAAGAAACCTTTCCTTATTATGCTGAAATGTTTTCTGAGACGTTATCGAAGTACTCCAATAAGGCTATTGCGTAAGGACCACAGAACTTAAAGCCACATACAAGATGCAGCTACATGAATTGCTGTTCCGACGTACAGCACTGTCTGGCTCCCTTGATCATCTCTGTGTGTGTTCTTCCCCTCACAGGGAACACAGGAAAGCTCAGCTGTCGAGGAAAGCAGCACACCAAACAAGATGCCGAACAATCTGGCTTTACAGCTTTGTGCCGTACAAACAGAGGGGAAAGAGCAGGAAGAGGCACAAGGTGCAGGGGCCATGCTCCATGCGGGAGAAGAAAAATGCAAAAGGATGAGGTTCTCGGTGATTCTTGGGACACACTCAGGAGCTGCAGCTGAGCTCAGCGTGAAAACTAGATGACCTCCTATTAGTAGCCTATTCCTGGTTTTGTTTTAAACGTGAGCAGGAGTATCATCAGGGGGTAGCATACTGCCGTTTGCAGTTTTCAGATGCGTGAGCTCAGGCAGACAATAGCAAGCCCATGCTGTAGAGCCTAGTGTGGTGGTAGATATGGCAATCCAAATAAGTGAGAACTAAAGTTGTTATAACACAGCTGGTGTTGTCTGGGAGGATAATCTCTTCAGACTTATCCACTACGGGACAAAAAAGAAGCCCAGCGCAATTTGAAGTGCCACCATACGTCAAGCTTTTCACATTTACAGCATTTGGAAGTATACAACAGCAGACTGGGAAGGAAGCAATCTTGGGTGAAGACACTCCATGCTACAGCACGATGGTAGAGAATATAGATGTGAGGTTGCAAAGGGCCGGACTCTGCTACAGTATATTCACCTGATATTATCCCTGTGGAGAGCAGTTTCTGGGGAAGGTGAGGAAGCCACTGCATGAGATGAAACAAGACCATGAGTCTTGCATCCCATGAAGAACCATGGTGTTACCAATAGTGCCTAACTGAAGTTAGACATTCAGGGCAGAGACTGACAGCACAGCCCGCATCTGCCTCTAGGTTTACCTCAAGCTCTAAATGTGCCTCTGCAAAAAGTGCATTTCTGAGAGCAATAAAGGATCTTGATGCCGTGTATCAATCTCAATGGCCCAAAAAACCATTGAGTTTCTGAGATGATCACCATATTTTATGGCAACTACCAGCATTTGCTATGTTTTGCATGCATTTGATAATCTGCTTGGAAATACCCAAATGGTGCTGAGGGCTGGAGGATAATGCAGCCCCTGCGCTGCATGCGCTTCCCTCTGCAACCAGCTCCCGTGTCTGCAGCTAGAATGTGCCCCTGTCAGTGTCATGCCTTCAGACCTTTAGAAAAACAAAATGGTTTGCATGATACAATTATGAGGCTTTTTGTTCTGTATTACTCTTCTGGGAAATACAAGGTGGGAGTATTAGTTAATACTTTAGACTACAGGAGGTAAATCAACAGAGAGGTGTGCACAGAGTGTGTAAGTTCAGAGCTGCTGCTCTTTAATGGACCACAGTCACATATTGCAGCATGTGTACATGTAATTGTCGTCCAGACTGCAGGCTGAATCCTTAAAGGTTCCCTTGCTACACATTACTCCTCTAAACAAGAGACAGAAATATAATACAGGATTACCAAAGTAGATGATTCATTCTGATATGCTACTTAAAACACGCCAAGGACATTAGCTACAGCTCCGCCAAAGACTCCCTGTCTGAAATAAACATTGATCTGATGAAGCCCTGCATTAATTTTTAAAACATAACAGCAGGGGGCAAGGAGGGCCAGGGTTTTGCACTGCAAACTAGCTGCTTACACAACAGAAACGAGGCATATTTTCAGTGCCTACTGTTCTTTTTCTAAAGAATTCTCCCCAGAAGCTGTATTTACAATGGCAAAGTTCTGAAGAATTCTAAGGTTTTTAAGGCTCTTTCAGAATAATTCAGTTTTCGGTAAATAGTCTAGGAAAACACATCCTGCCGTGCACATTGCACTTCAGATTGCAGAAACGTATTTTCAGGGTCATGATCTAAATTAACATCTGGTTCAATTGATATTTCAGCTGTATTATATGAATTTGGCCTGAATGTAAACCATTGCTTGTTTTTTGCCCTCCGATTATGCAGTGGCATTTACCAATATACATATAACATGCAACCTATCCTTAACATTTGAGTAAATCCTGGATTTTCAGTCATCTGGCATACTTGTAAGTTCTCCACATTTTTTAGTACTTTGCTTACAACTAGTTACTCTGGATATAGCACAGTCTATTTATATGCTTTGTAAACACTCCATCCTCCAAACGCTTTGTGGCATCATTTTCTTCAGTGTCTTTATGGAAGATTGTCAAATGAGGGAAGCAGCTGAACTGGAGAAGCATAGGAAAGAATGGAAAATAAATCCCCTAACATCAACAAGGATGTGATTGTCAGTGTTAGCAACTATTTCTCCGATAACTGTTCTGTTAAATTTTTTACAAATTTGGTGTAATACGTTACCTGCTGCTACACAAAATGAAGATTTGCTTGTTTTCCTGTCAGACAGCCAAGTGAAGTAACTTCTGTGCATAAAATCCCGCAGCGCAGAACAAGATGCTTTGGTGCCCCTGGGATTCTTCCTGCTGCTTGATGATGGTCTGACAGCAGTGATTAGTCTTTTAGTGCTCCTGCAGGCACCAGCACTTCCCCAAAAGTATCACAGAATCACAGAATAGTAGGGGTTGGAAGGGACCTCTGTGGGTCATCTAGTCCAACCCTCCTGCCGAAGCAGGGTCACCTACAGTAGGCTGTAGAGGACCTTGTCCAGGCGGGTCTTGAATATCTC
>Ga0065711_1006009_pt1 | contig 18554 bp, 7 predicted proteins | sample Hoacrofraction12_FD_59098 | JGI IMG/M metagenome (GOLD analysis project Ga0065711, IMG submission 59098) | Hoatzin crop microbial communities from Cojedes, Venezuela - Epithelial fraction 12 v2 (version 2) | ecosystem: Host-associated > Birds > Digestive system > Esophagus > Crop | place...
GGGCGGCTCCCGCCTCAGGCTGAGGCGCGAGGGCGGGCGGTCACCCCTCGGGTGCCGGTCGGACCGCGGCCGCGGGGCACCCTCTTCCCAACAGTCAGAACGTCCCTAGCCTGGTAAGAGAGACGCTTGTCTGCAGGGCCTCAGCTCGTAGTCCCGGGCTGCCTGTGCCTTGGCGTTGAGGAGCCAGGGCTCCCCAAAGAGAAGAACTTCCCAGAGCTTTCCCTGTCCCTCCCACGGGCCGTGCTCGCTCCCGGCACTGCGTGTGAGGGAGGCGTTCTGCAGCATCTGTGGGCAAGGTACTAGGGCAGACATTGGGTATCTTTTGTCATGGAATTCTTTTAAGGACCCCAGTCCTCTGTATTTTTGTGGCACAGCATCCCACCAGCTCTAACCGTGCAAGGGCTTATGTTAATGGTTCTGTGAATGCTCTTTGTGCAGAAGTTAGGTAGCCAGTTGTCCTGGTTTTAGCTGGTATGATCTTCGTCCCAATAGCTGCTGTGTTTTGGATTTGTTGGTAACACTGATGTTTTCAGTTGTTTCTACGAAATCAAGAACTTTTTTCCACTTTTTCATGTTCAGCTGATGAGCTGGTGTGCAGGAGCTGGGAGGGAGCACAGCCAGGCAGCCAGCCCAAGCCGGCCAACGGAAATATTGCATACCATGGATACCATGCTCGGTTTATGAATGGGGGTTGGCTGGGGGCTAGGAGTCTTTTTTTTTTTTTTTTTTTTCAGTCTTCCCTTTTCCATGAGTTTGAATCCTCTCTTGTGTGGGAGTTTGAACTTTTCTGGGAGTTCAGTCTTTTTTGGGAGTTTCGTGAAAGTTGCAAAATCTGCGAGTTCCGGGTTCTGTGATCGCTGCTTGGGGACTGGCTACAAACTGGTCATCAGATGGTGATAAAATTGCATTGTGCATAGTTTGTCTTGCATATTAATTATTATTAGTAGTATTTCCTTTGTTGTCTTATTAAACTGTCTTTATTGCAACCCGTGAGTGTTACCTTTTGTCCATTCTCCTCCTCACTCTGCTGTGGGGGGAAGGGGAGGAGTAAGTGAACGTCTGTCTAGTGCTTAGTGGCTAGCTGTCGGGTCAAACCACGACACCATTTTTTGGGGAGCTGTTTCTTCTAGAAGACAGCACAGTGTGATGACCCCTTTCTGGTCTAACACCATGCCTGTCTGTTATTTCAAGCTTTAGCTGAATCAGCTTTGGTGTTAGTTTGGTGGGTTTGGAGGGGGGGGGTAGCCCTGGATGCTATCAAGGAGAGGATCTCTGGTGTTCCTGCATGCTACAGTCTTAGGGGTGCAGCCATCTTAGGGATGCAGCTAAGGGAAAAATGTCCTTGTAAACATGAAGGGAGGTCTGAGGGTAAACAAAATGAGGGAGAGATAGTTAGCACAAAAGGTGAAACTCTGTAATTGTTACACGCCTATGGCAGATTGGCTTCTTGGTGTCTCTGATGAAGCTACTCTGGATTTCTCACTTGACCAGTAAGATATTTCACAAACTATATGAATAAACATAGGTGATTTACACTGGTCCAAGTGAAAAGAGCACCTAGAGCAATACAGGATAAGCACTGAATGGTGTTAGCACCTGTGGATAAAGGCTAGAAGCCTCTTGGAGCCATACAAGCAGGAGGATCATTCTCTGAATTCTGGTCACAGCTGCAATCTGAGCTGGAAGGCTGGGTAACTGCAGCAGTTGTAGTCATACAACACTTCTGCCAGCGAAAGCCCATGTTGCCATATAAGATTTCAGTCACTTTGCACTTAAAGGTCAAAGCATGTTAATAATTGAGTGTGGTAGTGGTGGAACATGATCAGGCACCTGTCTCTCTCAACTTATGTCATGACATGAGTTAGTGGCTGGGCTAGCAGCACAACACCAGAGCAACATCTTGCATTGCCTCTGGATCCCTCTCTTTAAATGAAGCTAAACTAACTGTAAACTTTCCAGAAGATGTATAGGGTTTATTTTGCTTCCTTAAATATTTGCTAAGGATAGTATTTACTTCTCTGACTGTGAAAACAGAATTTTATTTGGTTTAATTACAGAAAGCAAGCAAAGCACTTTCTTAATTACAAAGTAAACTTCCAGCTAGAACTGTTTAATTACAATTGAATTTTTATGAAAGTTCAAGTTTCTATGGCCTGCTTGAGGTCACATTTTTGACACAGGGGTAAATTAATCCAGTCATCTGTATGCTAACCAACTCCCGATACATTTTTACATTTGTTCTTGCCTCTGTTTAAGCTCTTTACTTAAGATGCAAAGTCGGTACCTTGGGTCTTATAGGTCAAGGTTAGACATAAATTTTAGACAAAATTTCAACAGGGCAATAAAAGGGTGAGGAGGAAAGATGTTGGTCCAAATTTACTACAAGATGGGAGACATTAGGGTCCAGCAGGACTAGATTTTAACAAGTCTAGAGCTACTGATAGAACTGGTGTTGGGACCGGGCCTCCTGGACATCAAAGGATTTGGAGAGACATTTGTATTAAAAAGTTAATGAGGACAATGAGATTGATACATTATCTCCCTCTAACATCACAGAATTGCAGCCAGATACTTTTTAGCAGCCTTAGCTGACATGCTAACAGTTCATAGTCAGATCCAGATCCCTGCTGCCCTCCAAGGGGATGAAAATCAGCCTTTGGTGACACACAGATAATTGTCTTCTCTAAAAGTACTTCTCTGGAGATCACATTGAGTCCTGCGAGCCAGAGAGAGCAGGTGAAAGTTGAAATTCAAGCATGCTTGAATGATTTTTGTATTTTGGACAGAAATAACTTGTGCATCATAAAAAAATTCACACAATGATGTACGACAAAGCTGCCTTAGATATGTTGCCCAAGAGCCAGGGATTGCCCTTGGCTCTTTGCAGAACACCGAAGGGGACGCGGGCCACCACTGGTACGTCTTGAGGCAGAGCTCACTTCCAACACATGAAATGTAACCGCAGATACAGTGTACCCACAATTTTGTATGCTCAAAGAAGAGTGAAAACACAAGTTTGCTTTACTTTACTTAGACCAGTCATAGACTGATGGTTGCAGATCCTTACCAATGTAGCCCTAGTGCACACCAACTTTCTGTTGGTGTTGAAGTAAGTAACTTTGGGCTGGTGGTTTAAAATGAGGAGGAAGAGGGAATGAGTGACAACATCCTCTAGATCTGGCCGGAACATAGAAATACAACATTGGCAGTGAATCAACAAGCAATTGTTTACCCCAGGAATTAATAAATGAAGTGAATGAGGTTGGCAATCACACTGGAGCTAGCTTGAGGTGGTCTGAGTGAAATAAGAGTGAAATAGATTGAACAGAAATGTGTGGTCCACAGCATGAGAGAATATACAAAAGCGTTTCAGCCAAAAATCAAGACAAGAGGGATGGAGACCAAATGGCAAAGTGACAGACTGCTGCTGTGGGAGAGCTGTTCTCAATAGGCTTTAGTTAACACAGGCACTGAACTGCCTTCCTGGCCAAGAGTCCTCCCGTGTTTAATATTAGGCTATGGAAATGAAGCTGAACAATTGAGCACTTTGATTGTATCCTTTTACATAATGCTATGTAATAAATGGCATTTTATTCCTTAGTGCAGCTCCAGCTCAGTGTTAAACTAATGCAAAGACAATATAGCTCCTACATCACATCCATACATAAAATTACCCACAGTTTGAAGGGCAAAGAAAAAAACAAAGCGCAGAGGCAGTAGGAAATTAATGTAAATGATTAAAATAGTAGTGGAATAGATACAAATATTCTTTATAGGGAAATCCACTGAAAGACATGATTGCCATAATGAAGTGAAGTCAAGCTCTAATGTTTTAAAGTACTCTGCCCACTCTTCAGAGTTAGCTCAGCTCCAAGGAAATCATACCCTACTCTGAATGACTTCCACATACTCATTCATATGAGGTCTTAAATATGAAACTTCTCCAGCGTAAGTCAGGCAGCCTGGAGAACTGGGTTTGAACTTCTGCTCTGCCACAGACCTGCTTTGTGACCTCGCATAAGACATTTCACATTTTAGTTTTCTTCTTTCTGCAAAATGGGGAGAGTGGTATTATCTTACTTCAGAATAATATTGTGAGGCTTAATTAATAAATAATTGTAATTTACTGCAATTCTAGACTGAGAATGGCTAAGAAAGCATCAAGTACATAACCCAAAACATCCTAAAAAGCTTCACGGCACTGCCCAGCAAGCTTCAAAACACATCAGTTCTAAAAATTTTTTTCAGTTTCTTTCAAACAGCAGAACTGCTCATTCAGTCTGATCTTATTTGTAGGAACCAAGACACTATAGTACTGAATTCTTTCTTGCTATGAAATTTAAATATGGATTAGTTAAAGCATCTCTGGTCAAAAGGGATTGTTTTTCCAATAGATTTCATAAAATATTTATAAATGCATTACCTGCTTCAAACAAGCAGTGTTTTTAAGCTGGAAACCAATTCTACCCTGCCTCACACATTGAAATTGCCCCTTACAAGTGAAATCTTAGATGTTTATTCCAACATACAGCTAAGCTATTTTGAGTCCAAACCTGCTACTCACTCACGTACACAGAAGTTACATCATTTGAACAAAGCTTTCTCAGACCAACGGTAGGAATCTGAATGAGGTCCTTTAGTTCCTGTGCTAGTGCTGTAGCAACCAGGCTGCCCTAATTCAATAGTTTAAACATGACAGTCACTATTAAGTCACTTCTGTCAATATGATGTCAGACATGTTCCTGAACCACTTAAGCAGAAGGACAAAGGTGGGGATCCCCCTGGTGAGGCACAGCAGTGGAATCCACTAGTGGATACCTAGGAAATTTACTCAGTTTGGTACCCTAAAGAAGCAGTAGGGTCTTTGCAAATAACTCTAACTTAGTAAGCAAGGCAAAAGCCAATTGCTATGTGGGCAACCAAAGACTTCTTAACAAAACATTACAACATTTAATAGCAGTTTCTATGTACAAGTTCAACAACTGGTGGCACTGCCAGATGACTGTTTTCCTAACTAGTCAAATTTGAAGTGTGTTTTGACCACTTATCTTTGTGGAAGAAAACTGCTAAAGCACAATGCAGCTATTTGAAACTGAAAATTAAATGTGAGGTGACACAGCATTTGAAGAAATTCTACTCTGATCAGGGTCATCAGAGACTACTTCAATGTTACTATGAAATAAATAGCAGAAAATAGGTATATACTGGCAGAATTTCTTACAGAAAATCAGCCAGATTAGACTGCCATCTCATGGATGTTGACTAACCTGAGATTGTACTAAATTTATGAGGGAAAAAAACCTGCATTGATGCTGTCACATTTGGTAAAACCAGATGGGTTTGTAACATCTTCCTCTTCCTTCCAGTCATTAGTATACAATTGTTATTTATTTTAAGGTTCTTTATTCATGCTGAAGAGATTGAATGGAAGGAAGAAATATACACCCTAATGCCACATGCAACAGCTGAGTTCAGGTCAGTGTCAGCAGCAGCAAAAACAATGAGCTGCTGCTAAGCTTTCTGTGCATTTCAGGTGCATTTCAGGTGCATTTCATGACCATCAACAGTGCCATACTATCCTCAAGTTCTAGGTCTGCTAAGAGAAAAAGAAACTCAAAGTTATCATAAAGCTCCAGTCTCTTAACCATTTGGTAAGGATAAAAGACTTGGGTATTTTGTGCCTTTAAAATGGTACCGCTGGTGCTCTTGTGGTGTGTTATTCCTCCTGTGATGTGTTATTCCTGGTCTGCAAATTCCTGTGCAAAAGCCAGCGATAGAGGAGAGATGGAAGTGTGGTGTGATGGAAGCTAGTGTTAACTAGCTGAGGTTAAAACAGAGCTTGGGGACAGCGAATGTGTTCTGCATGTTGCTAAGTTTGCTCAGGCACCTTGAACACACTGCTGTTCACCAGGCTTTGCAAAGCAGCCTGAGACCTGACTGAAGCACGAATAGCATGTTACCTCTGTCTCTTGGCTAGCTGACTACTTCATCCAAATGTTCACTATTTTGACATTATCAATGTAATTTAACTTCAGACAACCTATGAAATTGCCCACTCTAACCCACTTTTCTAGGTCTTATCCTTGTATGAGCTTTTAAAATACAAATGGGGGTATCAGAAATGAAAATATTCTATGTGGCAAAGAAGTGTTATTCTCATTTACTAAGATTCTGAAATAAAAGCTTGTTTGGTAGAGGTTGGTCAGCTTTTATGTATGACGACTCCAATATCACAGTTTTTGGAAAAAAGTATTAAATAAAATAAAGCCATAAATGTAACAGATGATGAAAGTAAAATGCACTTGGAGAATTACGAGATAATTTTCTAAACCAGTAAGAGAGTAATTTCAGGTGTCAAGACTTCTACTTTAGTGAAGTACTTACTCTTAGTCTAACCATCATTATTTATTGATTTCTGCATTGCCTCTCTCCACTCTAATTTGCTTCACAGAATTATGAATTATATACAGACCTCAGAACTGCAGAAGCTACTATGATCATGTGAACGACCACTGTTCACTAGATAATATTCTGCACTTCCTAAAGGCAGGAGATTAAGTAGGTAACAAATTTCCTAAAACAGTTCTGTATCTGGCAGCAGAGGGCCTGCCATTTCAATACCATTTCTTCAGATAACATTGAACTTGTAGTACCTCCAAGCCAGAAGCTAGCCAGGGAGCGACAGAGTAAAGGAAGAGTTCATCTTTTGAAAGAAAGCCATTAATATACCCCAAAGTACAGGTGTAAGTGGCAGAGAGTTAAAATGAAATATGTACTAAACCAAGTTAAGTACTGCCAGAAAACCCCGTAATTTTAATAAAGAGGGAAAAAAAAAAAAAAAGAAGGCAAAAGTACAGCTGTGATGTAGCTTAGGTCTCCAGATTTATTTTGATCTACTTACAGAAACTTATTTTTCCCAGATGTGGGAAAATAATATTCTTGTCGAGAAGGTAATTCCATTTCAGTTCTTTAAATCACGATTCTTGCTTACCTTTTTGGTCAGTTCAAGTCACTTGTCTGTAGTAAGACAGCATATCATCTAAACTTTGGTAAAGTGGTTCCTGATTTTGAGTGTCACTGTTGTCGGTCTGCGCTGAAGACGCCACGTCTTGGGCACTGCAGCCACAGGCCTCCATTCCTGGTGGCACATCCTGAGTGCTGCAGCCACAGGCCTCCATTCCTGGTGGCACATCTTGGGCACTGCAGCCACAGGCCTCCGTTCCCGGCGGCACATCTTGGGCACTGCAGCCACAGGCCTCCGTTCCCGGCGGCACATCTTGGGTGCCGTAGCCACAGGCCTTCGTTCCTGGTGGCACATCTTGGGTGCCGTAGCCACAGGCCTCCGTTCCCGGCGGCACATCTTGGGCACTGCAGCCACAGGCCTCCGTTCCTGGTGGCACATCTTGGGTGCCGTAGCCATAAGCCTGCACTGAAAATGGCATCTCATGAGTGCTGTAGCCATAGGGGTGCATTGGTGGCAGCATGCCTTGAGCGCCATAGCCATAAGTCTGCATTGGAAATGGCATATCATGAGTGCTATAGCCGTAAGCCCGCATTGATGACAGCACATCTGGAGCACCATAGCCGTACGCCTGCATTGATGGTGGCACACCTTGAGCACCATAGCCATAAGCCTGCATTGACGGCGGCACATCCTCATCATCACTGCTGTCATCCTCCGTTGATGACTGCGCGTCTTGAGCGTCACTGTGACAGGCCTCTGTTGCTGCTGACCCATCTTGAACATTGCTGTGGTAGGGCTGCACTGACGGTGGCACATCTTCAGTGCTGCTGCCGTTGGCCTGCCCTGATGGCATCTGTTGCTTTTGTGCTGTCTCCGTTTCCAGTTTTTCAGAGGAGGTTTCAGGACTGTTCAAATTCTGACTTCTGTAATTATCATCTTTCTTTTGTCCCATGAAGTAATCAGAAGGTGGTGCAAATTCTGGATCTCGCTCATCTCTGAGTTCTTCCTGTTTCTTTGACCATTGTCCAAACATCAATTCTGTTAGAAACAGGGAAAATGGTAGATTGAATACAGATTTCAGGGTATGGAGGTAAGTCAGAAAGGAGTGAAAACAAATTAGTACTAGACTGTTGGCTAAGCTGACAGTGCACTTTCTTTACAGAGCAGGAACAAAAGCATTGAGCATTGAAGATAACCACCAGCCTCTGTGTAACTCATCCTAGTCACTTTAAGATCCTTTAACAATGTGGTCATTGATTATGAAAAATGACTAATTAGTTTGGGGTGAATCAAAATAGAAACCAATCAAAGCATTAAGAGCTTAGTTACTACAATATGGAGATGATGAGATTGTCTCTAGTAGGCACAGGTGAAAACCAGTAACTTCTTTATTTAAACGGCAGCGGCAGATATTCTAGTTACTATGACAGCTGTTGATTTCTGATTAAAAATAGTTCTGAAGTACTGCAATGGAATGACAGCTCAAGATCACCACACTTAAAAAGATATCCCCCAAACCTGCTCTGAAGATGTCCCCCAAACCTACTCTCTAAAACCAGTACAATTCTTTTCAGTATTAATTTTTACCAAGACTTCTGTAAGAAATTAAGTAGAAAATTTTGATATAGGAGGGCTACATGTTTGTCTGATGTAGCAAAGTAGAGCCCCAATCAGAGCAGGAATTCTTTCTTTGCTTTAGTAAAAGTATAAAAAAATATGAAATAGTAAGGAGGAAAGCATCTAAGAGTAAGAAGTTTTGTTTATTCCTTCTTATACTAATTTAGATGCTTGTGTTACATTTGTATTCAGAGAACCACAGTTATTTTACTTCACATTTTAGAGTAAGCTGTCCTCTGCTTTCTGAGTGTAATATTTGTTGTGTAGTGCAGTGCTGCTTGGGTGTCAGTCATACTAGGATTCCTCAGAGGCAGGAAAAAACAGCGTCAGGCAGGACAGATTTAACAGATAGGACATGAAAGTTTTGTTTTTTAATGGAACCACAAAGTTTCCCCTCAGAACGATGTTCATTAGCTGAACACAAAAAGAGAGACTGTGAAAAGTAAACAGAAGCTGGAAATACCAGTATTACACAGAGCAGGAATGCCGCTCTTACGGGAGTACTAAAGGAGGTGAACATTTGTGTGCTTTGCGTATTCCTTGTTTCCTTTTACTTAGAAGTTGGGCATCAGACTACAAGAATGTGCATGAGCTTAGGTAACTGGTGCCAAATGGATTAATGGGTTTGGGAAGGATCTGGAAGACGGCAATCACTTGATGTTGTGACAAGGAAGATGCTTCAAGATGGGACACTGGCACTGAAGTGGTCTTTGCTTGCATCACTTTTCAGTATCGTCCTGTACCTATTTCAGTGTCATGCATCCTGCCATCATGTAGCACAAACTACAGAAAAACATCAAGAAAACTTCACACAGTAAGTCTTACAAACTATTAAATTTGTCATTCTGTCAACCTCTCTGGATCATCCAGAAACAGAATAACTCACATAGAAGAAAAAATTATGGGGACATTATAGCAGGTACTGGCACTAGGGCATGCGTTGTCCATCACTGCACTGGACACTAGATAGTCATCAATACAAAGGGAGAAAGTGTTATATTGTTTCTCAGTCTTACCATACTTTGTCACAAAAGAGAAACTAAGGAGCCGTGTGCACATTGCTTCCAAAAATGTTTCTGAATCTACATTTCCTTACCTTTGCCTTTATCCCACTCTCGGACATAAGGCACGCCAGGCTTTGTATCTCTTCTCTCCTGGATGACCACCTCAACCTTTCTACTGGCAGCAGTAACTCTCGGAGCTTCTGGTTCGTCAGTAACACCTTTCACCTCTATGTTACAGAAAGAGAGAGTAGTTTTTGTTAGTAATGGGACAAAATCTATATGAAATTCATAGGAGGAACAGGAAGCAAGTTATTTACATTTAGAGCTCATACTAGGTATCTAATTTCATTCTAATAATAAAATGAATCTGAGTGGGGGGGCATTTTTTTTTTTTTTTTAATTACTGCATATTAGTTCAGAAAAGATAATGGGTAAGCCAGATAATCAGGAAGCATATCTACCAAGAGACACTTCATTAGCTTTCTAGTTGTATCAAAAAACCTGCTGAAAATCTACTGCCTAATAACCCAAAAGGAATGTGTTCAGCATTATACGGAAGCTAGGAAATTAGGTAAAAATAAGAACATTAGCATGTTATCTCTGTTTCATTTACTGGAGAAAACAATTTGCATTCTTATTCTTCTGAACAAGAGTAACAGTTAGCAGTGGCACATTACTGTTCTTCATTTCCAGGACACTTCACAGTTGATCACTTGCATAGAATTCTGACACAGTGAAATATTAGCTACATTTTGCAGTGGGAGACAGACAGTACAAGTGACTAGTAGTGTCATAAGGGAGACAGCGCAGAGGTGGGATTAGAACTCAAATTCATCATCCTAAATCCTAAACTCAGCTGGATGTCCCATTTACAGACTGCACTGAACCTGTAAGAGCGTATATTATACGATATAAAAATTAATTTGTTACTACTTTTTCTTCTACTTTGTCTTAAAAAAAGAAAAGGCCAGTAAAATTTCAGCAGCTTTAACCTCAACCCGTGTAATTAACCCAATTAATCCCTGGTCTCAGGTGTGAATCAAAAAAAGCCTACAATCTACACATCACATTTCTACCTGCATTATTATGCTATTTCTGGCAGAATTTTGTATCTACACACAATTATATGAACTCTTGCTATCTTAACAGTTATACTAATTGTATATATAGAATGCATAACACCAATATATTGAATGTCCAAACCGAAATCAATTGCAGTATGCCTGTCTGTCGATCAAGTAGAAGATGAAGCAGCATTTAGCTTAAAAAGGCAGCAAATCTTACCTGCATTCTCCAGTTTTTCTGCTTCTTCCTCTAATCCAGCTTCCCTTAACTTCTTAATCTTCCGTGCTCGAAGTTTAGACAGTCTTGCATCTAGAGCTGCCTTCCTTTTTTCTTTTAACTGTTCACGTTTAGTTCTCTGATCAAGTGTCTTAACAGCAAAGAAAAACATGAATTAATCTTCGTTATTATAATCAAATACGTATCTTCCATCACTAAATAACATTATCAAATACCATGTTTCAAAAGGGAAAGAGGCCCCATTTTTCTGGAGTCAGCTGCAGGCATCATCTAGTTTACAACTTCTAAAACAACTCAAAGACAGTGACTACCAAAACTAGGATGCCCTCATACCCCCATTTGCTCTTTAAACTCCTACCTGCTCTCTTAGCATATCCAGTGTTGCCCGTTGTTTATGCCTCAGTTCTTTGTCACGAGAAAAGGCAAAGTAACCAACGCCAAGCTGTCTGGCCTCTGAAAAGAAGAGGAAAATCAGTAAATTTAAGTTACATTCAGTTTATAATTTACAGTAACTACAAGCACCACGCACCCTGCTTTCAGGCATTGAATTACTCCCAAGAATATACACTGCCTTAGTTTTAGATGGCTAAAATAGGCTTGTTTTAGATGATGCATGAAGTGAGGCTTCCTGAAGGAGAACACAGGAGGATGTAATGAAATTTGAAAAATACATTTGAGAAAAATACAATTTGAGGAAAAATAAATCTAGATTTATATACTGGTAATTTGAATGGTTATTGCACATATGGCTTAACACATACCTGAAATTTGCCATAAAGGCACAAGAAGTAACTTTCCCTTGCGTTCTCTAAAACCAATCTCTTTGATTCGTGATATAAAGATAAGTGATACGAAGTACGGAAGTATACCGTTTTCTCGAATGTCCTCATAATGTATGGGTCCCATGGGTTTTCTGAGGGCTTCTTCTTCCTCTCTTTCCCACTGCTGCCTCTGAAGTTCTCTTCTCATATCTTCAGATAACAGAGTATTCCCATCAGGACCTTGTCTAATTAAAAAAAAAAAAAAGTTAGGGATTACAGAGCAGAACTAATCAGTTTTATAGTATCAAACAGTGAAAGTATGATTGGGTCTGATCCACTACTGCAGTTTTTACAAAACATAGATCATTGTAGGCACCATTTAGTGATGCAGCGTTGATGACTATGGTACACAGGGAAAAGAGAAATACAAAATACCTCTGCAACAAGGTACTAGTAGAACATGTCATCAAAAGACTTAAAGAAAATAATATCCTTTCTCAGAAGCTTTATGATATCATTATCAAATCATAGGAGATGAAATAAATACTTTTATTGGCATCTATTGGGATTCTAGCAATCACAATCAGAAACATTTCACATTTAACATAAGAAAATAAAAGGTATTTGAAATAACAAAAGGTAGCCATTAATTTACCCTAGAAGTCCATGCCAAATATTAATATCCAATATGGGAAACATTTGTGTTTGCCCAAGAGAAGCAGCAGGATCTTTTTCTTTTATTGTCTAGCTAAAGCTGTTTTTGCTGACCAACTGTCATCCACATCAACCAGAGACTGCAATTTCAAAGCACTCATATTCTCCATCTTATGTTGAAATTATAGAGAACACACTAATGAGTTCTTAGTGTGAAAGAATTTTCACTTTAGCAACAGTAAGGGCTCAGCTGATGCACCTTTAGATTATTTTCTGAAAGCAATTCTCAGTGCTGCCATAATAATTTTAACAGAAGAGCAAAACCAAACAAATGAGATCTAACAAATTCACTTGGAATGTCATGATGAATTTGGAATTGCTAAAAGACTATCATCAGTTTCCAGGTTAAACAGAACCAGGAATCACTTCTTTGGCATTTTCTGGAAGGTATAATAAAATACTATTCTATACAAGGACCACAGTTTTAAAAGATGTGCCACATATCTGAGAGATTGCTAAATCAATTTGTTAGAACTTTTCTCTACAAACCATGCTCTGCAAGTGATGTTTTGGATTTAGTGTTTACATTAAAAAGTGGCCCTTAGTAGTGCATTAAAAATCTCATTTGGGCTTTTATTCGATATCTATGGTCTCCATTCTGTTGCAACTGAAAACCATTACATCAGCCATGTGTTTCAAATGGTCAGCTGCGAAGGTGAAAGAAAAGAGAAGCCCTGGAATACTATCTGAATTGATAATAAAAAGTTTTTATAAAATCACAGTCATGCACAATTTCTCTGTAGCTATTCTGTCTATTTTTTGAGGCACAATGTTGTAACCAGCCAAAGTTTGTCCAAAGTAAACCTAGAGAAAGCCGTAGTAGCATCAACAATTCTGGACTGAGAATGTGGTAACAAAGCACACCCTCTCTCCCTTCTCATTAAAAATACATATGTTAAATACTGTACTTCTGTACTGTGTTTAATACATGTACTTCCACTGGAGAAACCACACCTTTTCCCTTGAAGTTCCTGATCCATTTTAAGTAGACTTGGCAAATCCTTCTTCATACAGCGTCTAGATCTGCCCAAGAAATCAACATAATCAACCCTGTAATGAAAGCAAAGGAAATTTGATGCAGAACTATTATTTGCAGATTTACAGAACTCTTAACCAGAACACAGACGCAGTGACACTTTCCAAAGAGTATTCATCACCTCTCAGTCTCTCCATGTGTGACAGTTTCTTCCACCTTTCAATTAAAAGACTCACAGGTTAAGAAAATACATTCTGAACAGGGCATATGACAGTTTTATGAGACAATTATAAGCCGTTTGCCTTGGCAATAGATGGTTTAAAAAAATGTTCAAAAGTTACAATGTCATGTAGGTTTCACACCAAAATAAAACGGAGCCTAGTACTTGCTTCCCATGGTGAAAATAATGATACGGCATTGACTTCTTGCAGATGTGAAATTGCTACAATATATTTAAATTATCAGTCTAAAGCTCTATTAGAATAGGCTGATAGAATTCTTTCAAAGGGCATAACAAAGGCTAACTAAAATGCAAGCAAAATGTTCCTTTGAAGCACATATTGTGCTTCTTATTCAACTCTTCATAGTACTGAACACTTAATTTACACTTGTCGAAAAAGCTGTTAAGAGCTATATTGTCCTGTAATGCTAGAAAGTTCTTTAGCATCAAGCTGCCTCAATTATCCCATTCTAAATAATTAATATTACATCTGAAAAAGTATGATTGGCAATCTAGTACCCAAACCCCAAACTTTTAAAGATCTGTGCTTTTAGTAAGTTAAGTCGTCTACATAATTTCTAAGGATATCTACAACTTAGTATATACTCAGTGCCCTCAGGTTTTTATTATAATGTAACATCAGTAGAAAAAAGAGTCTGCATTCTCTATAGTAAAGATATAACTATGGCTGCAGAATAATTAACATTAATTACGCTAGCACCCAAATATCCTCATTAGGATAAGGCCTCACTGTGATGGACAATATATTAATAATAACGCATGTCACTGAAGTGAGATGTCAGCAATGATAGAAAAGCACCATGTGAATGGTAAAATGTATCTGTTTAAATTTCTGATACTTATGGTGATGAGAGCACAAAGTAGTTTGAGCTCATCGCTGGATCACTGATAGTTTCATCCTGAGTTTCAGTAAGATGCTGGTAAATGGAGTATCTGCCTTTCCAACCTAGCAGCCTCCTGGTGCTCTGCTGGGTTCATTCTCCCAGTTTATTCTGAAACATTACACTGCAAATCTTATCTCAGCCTAATAAGCTGGAGAACGGGGGTGTCTTTTTTCATATTGGTTACTGCTGTTTTAAACTGATTACCAGAAGTATAATCTCCGTTCCACAAGCATTTTAAAACAAATAGGCAAGGAAAATGTTTAGTCAGACTGGTATCATAATTATTCCTAATGTCTTGGATGAAATATTAGTGGTTACTTGGAATATCACAGAAAATTGTCACAGACTATTTGCTGTGCTGCAGTTAAACAGTGGAAGAAATACTGGAAAATCGTGTTCTTTTCCATTGGGTTTCTCTCCATTAACAGGAGGTCACACAATGAAAACAACTGCTCCTTCTCTAAGTCACACACAGTTAGAGAAGGGAACGTGGATACAATAAAACCGCGAAGTTTTGCTACAGTACAGTTCCATTCAAAACATCAAAGCATCAAATTGTGTCAATACTGCGATCAAAACTCCCATAAACTATGCCAGAGAATAAGAGAGGATATTACAATGTCTCACTGCTAGTACATTTCCCTGACTGTTATTTCTCAAAATCCTGGATGTAGATTCTATTGCAGTGTTACCTACACGGAAACAAAAGTAACATGAAGGACTGACTGTGTTTTAATGAGACATGAAATGAAAGTATATTACCACCTCTTCTTAATGTGCAGTATTAACCAAAAAAAAAAAGGAGGTGTCACTCCACATACTTTGGAGAATAAAATTATTTTCTCTTGCAATTGTCAAGAACCAGACTAGACAGCCCAATCAGTAGTACCAACCATTCTTCATCTGGGTCCTCGGGCGGTGGTATTTCCACTTCAGGTTGAGTTTCCTCATCATCTGTCTCTCTTTCTGAAGTCTTTCTAGCAGCTTCACTCTGATACAGTTCCTGTACTTCGTGCTGTTTGTCTATGATCTTCTGAGTGAAATCCACTAGGTACAAATCCTCAGTTTCTTCATCTAAGGCAGAAAATCGATTCTTAGAGAACAGCCATGTAAGGAACAGAACTGAGCACAAAATCAATACAAAATAGCCACAATCAGCTTTTCAGCTGCCAGCAATGCCCTTGACCACACTATTGGGGAATACTTAAAGCTCATTTAGTGCCAAACAAACTTGGAGCTATAAATTGGCTCTACAGTGCTAACCTCTATTTCTGAATAGAAGTTTTAGGGTATTTTCAAGCAATTAATTGTTTGCGTACAATACAGAAAAGGTTGCAGTCTTTGCACTAAAATATTCTCTGCTCATTATTTCAGAAGCATAGGGTTTGTTATGCCACAGTTCAAATACTTTTTCAATGCTCAACATTTGGCACGTGGGCAGTAGTTAAGCAGTCACTAGAGTAATTTTTAGAAAAGCAGAGAAAAGTGGTGGGGTCATACCGACAAAGATGGACACTAGTAGAGAAAACACTGGAGATTAATCGCAAGATTTGGATTCTATTTTAGTAAATACTTCTTGCAAGGCAGTGAATGAGTAAGAGAAGAAAGGGACAGATTAGAATTCTCTAACCCTATTAGCTGCATGACTGGCATTCACATATCGACCAGCCAGACTCCCCTCCTGCTCCTCTTCTCTTCATAAGGGTCCAAGAATTAGAATGCAGGACAGAACATCAGCAATGCAATCCAAAGACTGCATAAGGGAGAATACATTAATTTTGTTTTTTAAGATTCTATATTGAAAAAACAGAATATATTCCAGCCACTTAATGAATGAGTGAAACAAGCCCATAGTGCTTTACTAGGACAGGCTGTCCTTCAAAAAGTAATTTTATTTTCTCTAGTACCTATATTTTTTCTCCCTTTCACAGTAGAATAACCCATATCAATCACTTTGTATAATAACTCAAAAAAAAATTTCCCATGTAAGAAGACAAGCAGTGAATTCATACTGTAGCTGCTGTAAATCACCAGATAGTCAAAAATGCCACCTTTTAGGTTGAACTTTATGAACAATTATATATAGACATACACTCATTTTAGACTAGGTTTGTTCACCTGGGAAGTCGCCTTTTGTCATTTTCTCATACAGCTTTGCTTTCTCTTCTAGTTTCTTCCTGAAAAAGAAAAAAAAAACATTAACACTGCAATCCCACCAATTCCAAACACAGTTCAAAATGACCAATTTAGCCTTAGATAAATGGAAGAGGAAAGTACCCGGAGTGCTCAAAATGTTTACTAGAAGCTGACTTATCCCAGTTTTTTCTTTTGAACCTTAACTGACTTTTCTGAAGATACACAGATATCCAATTCCAGAGTTTATACTGAAAATGTTAGCGAAGCTACAGCATTAATCTCAAATATAATTTGTCAAGTAGGCAGGAACACGACATAACAAGTATCCCACCTCTAACTTACCTACTACGGTCTGTCAGATAAATACTGGACGCTAGACCATTATTTGCAGGTATGAGATACTGATTTACAGAAAAATAAAAAGAAAAAAAGAAAGTGATAACATGGAGTTACACTTATTCTTAGAAAGTGAAGAGAAAACCTTAGCTAATTTCTGGAATGGTACAAGACAATTTTGAAGAGCTAGGAACTGCTTACTGAAAAACAGAAAATGAATTCTAAATTGCATTTTCAACATATATCTTACTGTACAACTAACCCATTTAGAAGATGAGTCAAATCTTGGAAAAAAGTGAGCTATTTTCTGCCACGTGCAAGAAACACTTTGCTATAGAATTCTAATGTATCACTGCCCTGGCTTTTAATTCTGAAGACAACTTTCAAAAATCCTTAATCTCATATATTTAGACAGCTATGATGATGTGAGGGCAGATATCCCTAGAGCATGAGACTGCAGTTTGTACATTACTCGTAAAGAGTGTACAATTGATGTTGGTCTTACTGGGTGGTCTAATGAGACCTGCTGGTCCAAAACATGCGTAACTTGCTTTATGTGCTCTTCGAAACACTAAAAAACAAGTGCTACAGAGCATTCTTTTCTTACAGAGCCTAAGAGTTACCTTGATTTATCTAATATATGGTCCTCTTCTGTCTTCTGCTCAACATCTTTCTCGGCTCGATTTGCAACTCCTGTGTTTTGTTTGTTCCAGATGCTTGGTTTCTGTGGGGTACAGTTTTACAGCAACAAATAAAGAAGTAAAAAAAAACACCTGAAATTATAACAATTAAAAAGTATTTCCACTCCATAATGCAAACCTCACAAATCAATCATGAAAGACTTTGTGAATAACATTTTAAACATGTTTGACTTGAGACTGTACCTACTGTGCTGCAGAATGTAGCAGGTGTGTCCTAAAGTTACACAGACTGCAGTACGATATAATAGCAGTCAGACAAAATCTATTCTGGTGAACAAAATAATAAAAACAATCTTGCTGATTACTAAAGTTATAACAAAGCTATGAATTGTTTGTATTCTCTATTGCCTTCATTTTAGATATAAAATGCAATCGGTTTGCCTGTTGACAGTCTAACCCTGTAAATGCTGCACGTTCTTCAAATATGGCAGTAATACTATATTCTATTACTAGAAAGCTCAGATTGAATAGAAAACAATGCGCAGTAAAGAGTGAAAAAAAGAGACAATTGTGTATTCATTATTATACACCACAATACAGAGGAACAGATAGAAGAGCATTTATTAATAAAGTTCAGTGATTCTGGAAGAGTCTCTCCTACTCCATCCTTCAGGGAACCATACAAAACCTTGGAGGAAAAAACCCCAGACATCTTTCCCTATAGTTACAAAAGCTGTGGCTACCTAGGGAATGAAGATTTAGAGATTACTTAGATGGGCATAAGCATGAATTAAGTTTTCTGCTGTGCACAAGAGTTTCAGCTGGAAGTGAGTTGATAAAAATTTAAAGAACATCCTCATCACAGAATCACAGAATGTTTGGTGTTGGAAGGGACCTCTGTGGGTCATCTAGTCCAACCCCCCTGCCGAAGCAGGGTCGCCTACAGCAGGCTGCACAGGACCTTGTCCAGGCGGGTCA
>Ga0065711_1038646_pt1 | contig 18554 bp, 9 predicted proteins | sample Hoacrofraction12_FD_59098 | JGI IMG/M metagenome (GOLD analysis project Ga0065711, IMG submission 59098) | Hoatzin crop microbial communities from Cojedes, Venezuela - Epithelial fraction 12 v2 (version 2) | ecosystem: Host-associated > Birds > Digestive system > Esophagus > Crop | place...
GAACAGGTTGCCCAGAGAAGCTGTGGCTGCCCCCTCCCTGGCAGTGTTCAAGGCCAGGTTGGATGGAGCTCTGAGCAACCTGGTCTGGTGGAAGATGTTCCTGCTCATGGCAGGGGGGGTGGAACTAGGTGATCTTCAAGATCTCTTCCAATCCTTACCTTTCTATGATTCTATGATTCTATGATTCTAAGAAAAAAATGGAAGAAATATTTTTTGAGGCATTATCTAGCCTCAGGATTTGAGCTACACTATGCAAACCTTTACCAGACCACTGGACAGATGAATAAGTGTAGAAGATCTATCACGATGGCTCACACTTGTGGTCTGACACGTATGGTGTCCTGTTTCTATTATCATATTATTTAAAGGAAGGTGCAATCTGTATCATGCGAAGTGGCTGTTCCCAAACTGTAGTCAGCAGACTGTTTATAGTTAGTCAGACCATGCTATATGGCCTCCAGGAGGTCTGCAGAACCATATTAAACAGTGGTTTTAACAGTTTTTCAGGTTGAAATACTGATTACTTTGCACCTGAAACACCATTTGACAGTTGAAACTTTTCAGCTGGTCTAGGACACTTAGAAGCCAGTGGTATAATGGCTATACAGCGGGGAGCCATGCTGGGTTAATGAGAAGGGGACACAGTGGTTACATGGACAATGGGTACAAATAAGTAACCTCCTGACAAACACCAGGAGCCAAAATTGGTCTAATATTTGTCATTACACCAGTGGACAGATTAGGCTGTGTGTGACCCACAACATCCACCTGCAATTGCTCTGAACATTCCCAATGAGAGAGGGAACTCATAAAATCCAAGAATCCCCTGGGATGAACCCAGAGGAGACCATGCATGGATGTCACGAAGGATGACTATGAGAACAGTGCCAAGACCACCCCTTCTCTGCAAGGTGCTGCATTACCCCCAGATACCAGTCTAATGGCTTGGGGTTCAGAGAGTGGGACTGATGGGGTTACTGGAGCAGCAGAAATGAGAGGTGATGATACCTCATAAAAATAATAATGGAAAACTTTGATCTTGGGCTTAGTAAGAAGCTTAGAAAAATTAAACTTACATTTTGAAGAAAACAGTATATTGACTTTTGGACATTTCATAGCAAGTCAGCAAGGGTTGTCTCGAATATGCTGTACAGGACCCTGAATAATTTTATTAAAAAAGAACAAATACCCTTCATAGTAAGAACTGTCATTAAAAAGCACGTCTGAGTTGAATATTAGTGAAATTTGGATGGCTGGAATGTCTAGAGGTGTGTCAGTAATTGAAAGCTAGGTGAAATGTTAATAGGGACACTAGAGCCTATGTAATACCTCTGTGCTATTTTTCCCTTAGCAATTTGCAGAATTCAGTTATCTCCTTTCAAACGGTTGGATCTTATGGAGATTTGTCTTTGTAAGGACACAGATATTTGGGAGGGTTATCAGATCAGAAGTATTCTCTTTAGCAGGGAAGCATCTGCATTAGTTGTTAATGAGCTGCTATGGCACTTAAAGTAGCAGAATGGTTAAAATTCAGGTGGCGGTGACATTTGCTGTCTATCACTGACAAAACTAGTCTTGCAGAACTATTCTTCTTTGTACAAGAGATGAAGCTTTCATCTTTAAATTGCAAGCTACTGTATGGCTTAAAGTTAAACCATTAAAATGTCCCTCAAACAAATCAGTCAGAAACAGAATAATCTCTAAAATTGTGTGCATGGATGTGCATTCCTGCAATTAAAAAGCACGTACAAAACAGTAGGCGATGCAGCGTTAACATTCACACACATTTTGCTCCAATTACTTGGTGCTTAAGAAAAAGAAGAACTGAGAAGGAAGCAGCCAAACACATGCAAGTGGCATTTTGTTTAAATTATTTAGCTCTGGATACAGAACATAATGGAGCTATTTATACAGAAATTAGCTGCAAATATTTCACTCTATACAATTTTTTCTGGTCTAACTTTCAAGGAAGCAAAATTGTTTCAGAACAATTATCTGACAGGTTACACATTCTGCAATGCCAAGTCTTGAGACAGGATTGCTGCATCAGAAAAAGAAATTGATTAAGGTTGCATGACAGAGAATAGGTTGCTAATGGTGAAATGGGTCCAAAATTAGCTTTGGAGAAGGCATGGTCTTCTCTAGCCTGCAAGTGACTTCTTCCATTAATAACAAACACTAATCTAAAATCCAGCAAAGTAGCAAACACTCCCATGCAAAAAGCTGAAAATGCAGAAGCAACAGCGTAAAACAATTTTCTATAGATCTCTTCAGGATGTGATCAAGTTAAAATGCTTAGCTTTCCCTTGAGATGGAGAGGGAGGGATTGTTGCTGAAAGGAACAGCCTAGGCAGCAAAACGAGTTCTAGGTATGCTACTCTACAGAACTGCCATGATGGGAACAATAACATACTGTCAGAAACAAAAGGTGTTATTACGAAAGAAGTGAAAGTGTCTGCTTGATACACTGTATGTTATTTAATATCGTCATGCAGAACAAAACGATTGAAACATTTTTAATGCATTCACAGCTGGGTAACAAATAAAACTCTATCTTGTGCATGCTAGGAGTGGAGGGTCCTCAGAGAAGGAACAGAAGCCAAAACAAAACAAAACAAAAAAAGATTTACAGTGACCATTCCTGGGAACTTACTCAGAGTCTTTGTTCCATAACCGTCGTCACCTAATCCGGGGATGTCCTGCACGGAAGTCCCCAGAGAGAGCAATGAGAAAGGAAGAACAGCCGCAGAAGAGGAAGGAAGAAGTCAGTGGAGTTGAAATGGATACTACCATGACTGACCATGGTGATTGAGCAATCTGGATCCCTGCTTTTTCTTTCTGAAACACCGTTAAACCCATATTCTATGGGAATGCAGCCAATGAAAGACACAGTGACCGTGATACATGGCTCTTGGAGCCGTGAGGAAGAAGGAACAACCCAGTAAATAAAGTCCCAGAAATGATCCTCACCAGATAAATTTAGGAGAGAATTATTAGGAAAGAAAGAGAGTATTTGGGCTTGGAACCAGCATATATTTTTAATAATTCTGGTTTTCTAGACAATTTAAGCAAGCAGTAAATGTCTGGGGAGGTACATATTCCAAGATCTGATTTACTTCTTTAGGCTGTTAGCGCGGTTGCTTCACTTAGTTGGTAAAATTTCAGTGAAGCTGCCCATGGCAATCAATTTGGAGAATGTCAAAGGCAAAATAGGGATTAGAGCAGACCGTTTAGAAGGTGGCAATTTAGTATTGTCAAAGAAATTGCATCTGCATTATTTTGAGCCAGTTCTGATCTGGGAATATTTAATCAGGGACAAGTTTGGATTTATGACAGGTACCACAACAGCTTTAAGGAGCCACATTTGCTCTTCCAAAAGTTAAGGTCACTGTTTCACTCTTCTGAAAACGATGTTTCCAGGGAAGGCAGGACCAGCTGGATCCAAACTGCAGTCACACATTGGTCACAGTAGTAATACCTCTCCTGCCTGCCTACAACAGAAATTTGCCTAGACGTGTGGGATACTGGTATCATGCGTCATCCATTTTTTGTGCTGCTGCATGTGACATCATCTCCAAGAGGTTACTTACGTTCTGGATCACTTGTTTCCTGCTCACTCTGCTCCTTGCTCTTGTAGAATGGGAATTTTCGTGAAAAGATGAAGTTCTTTTTACGCTTGTCATTGAATGACTGTGAAGGAGAAAAGGCATGGGGCAAAAACAGGGACGTCTAATTGTTGTCACACTCATGCTGACAAAACAACTAGTTTGTAAAAGTGGAGAGAACTGTAGTGACTCAAGTCAGTCCAAACCAAGCAGCTGTAAAGAATCAGAGGTGGTTGCGGTGAGGTCTGCAGGTTGAAGGCAAAGCCCCTGGAGATTGGATCAATTTGATTACAGAGGTCTCAAATCACACCCTTCAGCTCCTTATTTGGGAACTATCGTGTTTGGCTTGTTCAGATAAAGGGCTATAGATGGCTCAGCATGCTCTGAGATCAAGCCACTCATCTTTAATCATAGTAGACTGTGCACAGAATTAATTAACTGGCTGGAAGAGAATAGGCTGCAAAGAGGAAAGCGAAAGCCTTTGATTTACTTGTAGTAGGTATATGAATTCAGCCCTATGCCAATTAAAATAATTTTTTTTTTCTGGTAACTGCTGTTGGATTCATAGTGTTTTATATGGCCTCTTAATCAACAACTTCTTCAGTGTGTTTTAATGCTTTTTTTCATGATTTAAAAAAAATACTTTATTTTATTCGTGTGTACTAGCTCATTAGGTTCCTCTGGATATGCTTTTAGTTTTATGTGATTTAGAGGTGGAATTCTGCTGACAAGCAGTATTTCCTTGCAAGTTGAACAACATTTATTGCTTTAATTCTTCAAATGGGGAATTAATGTGGAAGAAATTGTTTTTTTCATGTGATATGACCTTTGACTTTATACACAGTCACAAGAGCTCATAGCACTGTACTATGTAAAAGCAGGCTACAGCTATTTGGGACATCTATTACAGATACTAAATAAGGAAATAGAGTCCCTATACAGTCAATTGAGAGAAGCTGGTATTTCCAGATGACTTCTATGCGGAGCTACAGATAGTGCTTCTCTGAAGTGGTCTGTGTTGTTCACCATACAATGTCCTACACTGTTTCCTTTACTGAACATATGCAATGCCCAGACACAGGACTTTGCAAGCGATCACCTCCAAGAGAGCAGAGACCTGCTCAATTCATTTAAAGGACCAATTTCATGTGTTTGTCATTGCTCGAATGAAATATAACCAGTAATGAGCTCCAATTCAGAACACAATTAATTTTATTAAATTTTGGAAGCACAGCATAAAATGTGGTTTAGAATATGTATTTCTGAAAGATGTGAAGTTAGGTACTGAAAATCTCTATTAAAATAGTTGTATAGTTGTGTCACCAAAGTTTCATGCCACTTTTACATTTCAAGCATATTTAAAGTTCAGTAACTGAAAAAAAAAAGGAAAAAAAATGCACATGTAGAATAAATGATCCATGAATATCTCTCAGAGTGTGTAAACATTCAATGTGAAATTAGTGTGGAGGTCATGCACAAATAATCCAGACGGCATGCAATTTCAAAACAAAGCAAATATGAAAGAAAGCCAGAGGAAAAAATATGCACATGAAGAATTAAAGTAATCTGTGGATGAAAAGAGGACTGACATGCACATTTCATCACTTTAATGACCTAAAGGATATAATTAAACTAAAATGTGTTTTCTGTGATCATTTATTTTATTTTTTCAAAGAAAGGAATGTAGCATGTTAACATCTCCCATTGTGAAAATGTTGTTTGTCACGATTCATCTGAATTTGACATAGTAATACTATAAGCATTACACTTTAAAAGGGGAAAAAAATATATACACACAATAGCACCTAAAAAAACCGAAGGGGTTTTAAAGTGACTATCACTTCAATATGAAATGCCATTTCACTTTGGAATTAAAGAGAATGTTATCAAATTGATAAATAAATATACTGTGTTTTACAGAGATTATATGATAAATAACAATTATAAGTATTCTTTTTTAATTTTTTCCTGAAGAATCTAGAGCAAAAACTTCAGAAAGTCCATTTTTACCAGAAAAGCATGTATTCTGTTCAAGCTTATGCATGATCTGACAGTATATTCCAAATTAGACAGATGCACTATAGTGGTATGTAAACTTTTTCTCCTTTTGCAGTTTCAGGTATTGGATTGCCTTTTTAATAAGATGCTGTTCCACTTCAATTTGGACAATCAACATCTGGCAATTCATGGCAGGTAACTTTTGTGTCCAGCTGTGTCACTGCATTTACACCAGTGAAAAACCTTGTTCCTAAAATAAAGCTGACTCTTAGTTTATTAATATCCATAAGCAAATATGTTTATGCAAGTGCTAATATTTCTATAGATTAATCAATGTGTATATTCATATTAATGACCATATATACTATCACAATGTAGTCACAGGGATTATCTTTAATATAACAAAAAAATGTAAAATATCATAAAAGACTAAACGTGGTCTGATCCTGCAAACTTAGAGAAATAATGAGTCCTTGGTATTAACTGAATGGGCTTACCAAGTATTTATTTTCTTGTACATTACGTGTGTGTTGCTTCACAAGTAACCAAAGATGAGCCTTGATTTTGGTTTTGTATTCATTATGGGTCTGATTAAAATCAGGTTGCTGGTCTCCACGTTAAGGATATGAAATCCTGCAGACACTCAGCAAAATGATTCTTACAGGTACCATGATATGTATCTCTAATGTATAGAGATGGGGGGGGGGTGGCAAAGAGAGAAGAGGGAAACTTATACAGAATAAAACCATGTTTTTATTGGACACATTGTGTTAATTCCAGATTTTGTTTTGCTGGTGGAGGAGCAGAGACCAACACTGAATACCTGTTTCCTTTTTTAAGAAAGGATCGTTCATGTGAGGAATGGTGGTAGGGTTAAACTGCAAAATTCAGATGCATGTTTTTGAGAGATTTTATTTCTATACAGTGGAAACTTTGAGACTTGTGAAATATTCCGAGGCCAGTTTTCACAGGGACTCCCTGTCCTGCTGGAGAGGTGTGAAATAGGCGCAGGATAAATGAGAGAGGTATTTGCCTACATCTCTCAGCCCAATGCAAAACTTGCATGCAACTGGAATTGAAATTGTGATATCAAGCTTAGGCTTTATGCAGGCAGAGTTTCTGAAAGTCAGTGGAAAAGTGCCTGAAAAAGGATTCCTGTATAAGTAGCAATTTCTTTGCCATGAATATGGTAAACTCCTGTAATGGCAAATAACTCGGGCATTTCAGTCGCAGCGCAAAACCTGTACAATAGATTACTTTTATACCTCACTGCCATCAGTTCACACAGACTATCCCTAACCTAGGGACTGGCATTAGCAGGCAGTTTATATAGACAAGTGCCTAAGACTGAAAAGCAAATGAAATTTTCAAGTACTGTTTGACAACTGCACAGGGAGTTCATTCTTCACAACATTTGAGCTGTGATGAAAAGAAGAGACTTTTCTCAGAAAAAAGGGGAGAAAAGCATTCACTGATGCCCTGGCTTGAATTCTTGCTTGATACTACTTAGGCATAGACTGTGTGTTGGAGAAGACAGAAAAAAATTGTGATGTGCACTCTTGCTTGACCAAATATCCCCAGATGTCCCCAGTTATGTAAGTCTGGCTTACACATACCAACCTTCCCTGGTTGTGACAGACATTAAGACACTGTGTGTTTCTCGTTCATAAGAACTCCCTTTGGTACTTTTTTTGTGTCAACATAATTTTTGTATTCTGAATGCTTTCACCTAGGTGCAACAGCTGTACATACGCTATTCCACAGCTAATAGGAGACTGTTTTTTTTTTAAAGACATTTTCTTGTAACATTGAATAAACAATCCAATTTCAAAATTTGATATATAGCAGTAAACATCATCAAGAATAATGCATCAGTAGTTTGATAGTTGTACCATACTACAATAGGCAGCTCTATCATTGTTTACTTGGAGCTTCTTCCCAATCTTTTTCCACAATGCGGTTGATCCGGCCCATGTAGTTTAGTGCAGATGTGCTCTTGATAGAGGTTGCCCTCTGCAGAAGAGCCTAATATGTCAGGGAAAGATTTCTTTGGAGGCTCTAAAAGCTCTAAAAGCAATTGCATCTCCTAAAAGCCATTAACCTCCCAAATACCTTGGGAATACTTTATTCTGATCTAATGCTGTTTCATTCAACCAATGCTAATCCTCAGTCATGAGCTGAGAACCAGTGTTCAGGGATCACCTGAGAAAAAGCTCTTCCAGAGCGCTGACTGTGAAATTCTTTTATACAGGGCGTAGATGAATTTCATTTACCACCTATTTCAAGGCAGGTTTGAGGTAAGCTTTAGCCTAGTTTTTATGTTGTGTGATTTTCTGTATTGGTCTTGTTCTGAGATTGGTCTAGCAGTGTGTATGAGTTCATTCATTTTCGCTGCTTTTTATCTGCCAAGATTTTTTTGATTTGTCACCTGTAATACCTGTTTTTGGCCTAATTTAAATGGAAAGCCCTCACTTATACAGCATTCTACAAAAATCTAAAAAATTTTATTTTCTTTATTAAACATTATGTCCCTGCAATAGTTTTCTCTATATTTAATTCAGACTTTTTGTGTTAAGGACATTCTTTTACTCTGTTTGAACACTGACTTTAATAAAGGTTTGGGCACTCAAACACTATTCAATCTCTACGTGTTAAATCTCTCCCATCATACTGGTAAGTCACACTGATACCAGAAAGAAAAGTAACAGATACTCCGTGTCATTTCTCCTTTCAAACATATATATCACTTCTCTGCATTTACAGTGGGCCTTTTCACTTGGCAATTCGAAATGCATGATGCATATGAAGTCTCCAAAAAAACTTTTGAAGACAATGCTGTGCTGGTATATTTGCTTTAAGTGAAAAGCAACTTTGCGGTTTGCCTGGCAGCATGGTCTGGGGAACATGGGTCAAACCGCACTTTGGGACCTTGTGCCTCATTGTTCCATCTGCAATAGCAGGACCACAGCTGTGCTCTCTTTACAGGAACTTTGTGGGGGCTAGGTCAACACTATGAGCTGGTGGATGCTATCCCTGAGGCCATGGTAGTTTCTTTTATTAAGATAATGAAGTATGCTGAGGTTAAGTAACTTGACCAGGTCTAGAAAAAAGCCAGCGCTACTGATCCATTCTTGCTTTCCTGATGTAACCACAAACTTGCACGTGGACTGGGTTCACACACAGAGAAAGGTCGTAATGACATCTGTGCATACATGCAGAAGATGATAAACTAAGAAGTTGTTAGTGGTGCCTGCAAGCCTGGTTGTATAGTGACCACACAGCATATTCCTTAAGACATATATCATTCATTCTCAGTCTGACCATACAGGTTTATGCTGGCAAGCAACACTTGCCAACAACCTCTCCATGTCTTTTTATGAGATGTAGGGGGAAAGATGTCCCTATTCTGCTAAAAGTTCAACATTACATTTTCTTAGATACTGCAAGTAATAGAAAAAAAAATTTAAAAAGCACCTGGGCTACAGTCATTCCTTATTGGATTTTTGCACCATGATCTGATGAGTAAGAACAAAATTTGAGTGAGAAGCTCAGATGAAGATAACTCTGCTTGCTTAGTTTTCTCATGAAGCTACAGGAAGATTTGGATCTTGGAAATCCAAAATGAAAAAGTACAAGCCTAGTTAAATACTCCATTCTGCCTAGCTTCTACAGACAAGGGTAGTGTCATGTAATATTCATAAATATGAAATTTTACTGATTTTTTTTAACACTGACATAATTCCACTTGTCGTCCAGCAACTCAATTTTAATTTCTAATAAAACAACAACTCAATTTTAATTTCTAATAAAACAACAATTAAAAACAACACAAAGTACCAGGGAAACAGAAAGACTAATAAACTTTCAAGAAAGCACATAAAAGCAGCATTTCCAATTCCGCAAACATGTATTTAACTTCGTGCAAGGTACAAATCCCATTAAAAAGGAAATACTCATCTGTGACAATTTGCTTTGCATCATTGTTGGCAGGATTGAAACGCCAACATAAAAACCTTGTGTACGTGACAGCCAAGGTCATTTACGAGTATCTGAGGGTTGTACACAAAGAGGGTGGGAAAGATATTTTCAAGCAACAACGCTGAAATTAGTAGTGTGAAAATAAGAAAGGGCAAAGCTCCTTGACAGGGAAATCAATTTGAATGTAGAATAATCTGTCCCAAGGGAAAAGCCTACATCATTTTTCACATTTAAAACAAATCTGCTAATCTTAAGTACTGTGGGGAATAACACTGCAGTTCTGGGAGAGAAGGGGGTGAGGAAGGGAAAAGAGTTAAACAGCAAGCCTCTCCCGGCTGTAATGTTCGTGTTTCTGTGACGAGATTCTGACAGATCCAGCATTGCAGGGCTGTGCTGGGGTTCATCATGGGCTGTGACCTAGCTGGCCTCACTACAGTTGTATGGGCAGTGTGAAGGTCTTCCTCTCCTTTTTCAAGGCTGTCTCTGGAGTTAGAAAGTGTATTCAATGTTTGGCAATGTTGTCCCAAATATTCCTCTATCATTTTAGAATTTTTTTTCCAAAAAGTAACTTTCCCTGTTAGAGCTGATGTATGCCATCAGCTACTGATCCTGCGCTCTGGAACCTGTCTCAGCATCCTTTGTGCAAAGAAAAAGCTTCAGAGATCAACAGTAACACCGCTGTGCACCTGGCAAAGTTTGGGGGCTGTCTGATCACTGTCCCAGAACCACAGATTTTCTTACAGTGTACGCTGTAGGACCTTTATCATATTGCTCTTCTTTCCTCAGTTTTGATCAGATATTTTCTCATATATTTTTCTTAACTCTGATTCACAGATGGCTGTTGGTGCCACTTCAGCTTTGCAAATGAAATGGCGGGTTTTGGTCACTCCTATGTAATCTTTTGAATTAATCTTACTAATCATAGAATCACAGAATGGTTTGGGTTGGAAGACACCTTAAAGATCATTTCGTTCTGACCCCCCTGCCATGGGCAGGGACACCTTCAACTAGACCAGGTTGCTTAAAGCCCTATCCAACCTCTCCTTGACTAATAAATACATCTGGAGAAGGTGTTAGCTATCTGTGCCGTCAAAAAAACCCAACTTGCTCCTGTATCACTATTTTTTGTGGAATCATTTATTTGTGCAATCAAGTGCTCTGCACTGGACTTGTCAAGTGTAAGCTACTGCATAAAATGGAGCGTTGCATAAAAAGAATAAGTTGCATAAAGACCTTTATGACTCTAATTTTGTGAAATATTAGTGCAGAAAGATTTGCAATACCTACATGCTTTCAAGCTAGTCACTGAAAGATAATTGGAGCAGACATCTCTTGAACTGCCCTTTTGAGTTAAAGAAGAGCACTCACAGGTGACTGCTGTAGCAGGCTGAATTATGGCAAAGATCTGGCTCAGGAGACAGTGAGTCATACCAGGCTCATGGTTTTCATTTAAAATATTGATTTATTTAGGCCTCACAGCTAAAATTATAAAAAATATAGGCATGGGCAAACAAAACCAAAGTCAGTCTCTAAGAGACTGGTGTGAGGTTTGTGTAGGAGGTAAAGTTCTGACATGTTCCAGTAATGCACCTCACACTAGCAGTCTCACACAGAGGATATCAAATGAGATGGACTTTGGCTTTGACCCAGGTTGGCAGTTCCTCTGTCCCTATAACCTCCCAAACATGGCCTGTGAGTTACTAAGTCAATCGTAACTGAATGCTTAGATTTGAGGGAGCCAGAAATAAAGATGTGAAATATAGAGACTGTATCATCGTGATGGGTATTAACGCTTCACTCCACTGTTCTGGAGCTTTGTGTGAAATCTTACTAGCAGAAAACTGTTCTGATTCATTGACAATATCTATTGCCAATATTACACATTTTTCTTTTCAACCACTTTATTTAGAAGAAAAGCCAAGTAACTATGGCATTATCTTTATATACATGCAAATTTCCTACCATTTAATTCAGGGCATTAGACAACAAGCTATAAAAATAGCATGCACATGAAGTTAAACTCAGCACAGATTTCTGCTGGAACAGCTTAGAAGAAAAGCAATTAACTCTCAGCTGTAAACTTTGGTGTTCTACATGTGCTAGCAAATTTTCACTGTGTTATATTGAATCTGTGACCAAGTTAAACATTGCACTACATATCTTTATTTCAGTAACTTTTTTAAGCATTTCTTTTACCTAAGCAGGGATGGCACACACTTCTTGTGGGACAGAAAACACTGATACTATGGTCCCTAACATTATGGTCACCTAAGAAAAAATATTATCTTATAAATAAACTCCACACAGTTATGAGGCTGAAGAAACTAGAAAATCTATTAAATACATGTATTTTAATTGCTCATTAACTGAAAAAATGACTCCATCGGTATTTTCTTTGACTGACAAGCTGCCAATAGGCAGAAATATTTTTCTGCATCTGGATCAAGTTCAGCTCCAAAGTCTTTATTTCGCATGTTTGCTACTCTGTTCTGTTGTGATATTTAGAATTTGTACTTCTCAATAAAATGCAAAATGGCTTCTCCTTCTACTTTAATATTTTTTACTTTTTTTTAATTTGAAAGAAAAGCAACTACTGGATTTTTAAATGAAAGCTACAAGACCATATTTCTTCATGTCAGCTGAGTAAAAGCCTCAAATTTAACTTGAAAATATTTTTCACAATTTCTAGAAGTGTTTCACTGTTTTAAAATAAAGGTTCCTTAAGGCATGCCAGTTCCCTGCTAAAGTCAACACGGCTACCATGGCATAAATTATAACTCAATACTCATTTCTTTTCTTTTACATTTGACAGTGACCTGGGCCCAACAGGCATTATTATTAAATTATTGCACGTCTTTGTGGAGCGCCTCAAGATATCCTGGAGCAACAAGACACTGTACAGTCAAATTTTTGTGACTGTATGCTGTTTCATCAACTGAATTTCATTGGATTATTTCAGCACTTGAGTGAACTAGATGCTGATGACAGCAGTATTTCTAATGTACCTTGCAGAAACGCTGAGTGAAATGCATTCAGCCCAAGGGGAATGGTCAGGGCAGCCCAATAATATTGGCTCAAGTCAAAACAGATGTGCAGCCAGCGTCCACTGCCTGGCACCAGATCCAGCTGTCTTGAAACGCGAAGACAGGACTGTGGAGGATGTGAAAATCAGGATGGTGAAACCCTAGCACAGGTTGCCCGGAGAGGGGGTCGATGCCCCATCTGAGGCAACATTCAAGGTCAGATTGGATGGGGCTCTGAGCAACCTGATGTAGTTGAAGATGTCCCTGCTTATTGCAGGGGGTTGGACTAGGTGACCTTTAAAGGTCCTTTCCTATCCAAACTATGCTATGGTTCTATGATTCTATGCTAAAATGTATGACAACAAGGGCAGCTGGACAGATGAGACACAGTTCTTCCTATGGTATGGGGAGAAGACATCTCCTCCAAGATACAGGCTGCACTGTCAGGAATGATGCTGTAGTCTGATTCTTCAGTGACACCAAACGCTACCCTCATTTCTGAGGTTTTGCAGCTGTTTTTAGAACTTAAAGCCAACAGAGAGAAAACAAGAAGCAAGGCAGCAACAAAGCCAGATGGAGAAGAGCGATTTATTCCTCCTGCCTGTGCTGGGCAATTTCACACCAAGGCTCTGGAGAGTATCTTCAGACCTAGTAATGCTCTGTGCCAATAAAACATCCTTGTGCAGAAAAAATCTCTGCTCAACAATTTGCTTTTAATAATCTCCACCAGCTTTTTTTGACTTTTTTACAAAAACCTATCTATAGTTGGTGAGGAATTCATGCAATATGATTTTACATTGCTTTTTTATTCTTGTTATTAATTTCCATTTTATCACAGAGAAGCATTCTTGAATGATTGCTAAAGAGTAACAACTAAATTCCAGTACTGCAGAAACAATGCTTTGTAGAAGATTTTATGTCAATTAGCAATGGAGATGTAAAACCAGAAATTTTATGGCATGAATGATTTCCAAAGCTTATTTTAAGTTGCACACATGAAAAAATGTTCCTATTCTCTGGTTATAGCAAAGTAAATTTCAATCATTCTGAGACGAGGGAGTGTACAGTAAAATACTGATTCATAACTCTTGCAAATAAATGACATGTAGAATGATTTTCTATAAAAAGCTTAGTTCTGAGTAGAAGGGGATTTTCTCGTCTGAAATTTTTCCACCTGTAGGTGTGCAAGCAAAGACGTTTGGGATCCTGCACTATCTCCACAGCAACAGCATGATTCGTACTAACACCTCAGGAGCTATACGCTGGGCTGAACAGAGGGCTTACCCCTATGTATTTCTAGATAGCTTTGTCTACCCTACCCTACCCTACCCTAACCAAGTATTTATATTTTGCACTTGGCAAAGTGGTAATGGAAGAGTATATCCAGAATACCTGTTACAAGTGCCTAGTTTATTCACTGCAACTACTAGGGCAAAAATTAGTCCAAAAGAAACGAGAAACCTACATTAGGCTTTTACACTGCACTGTTTGAATAAGGCCCTGTGATTCTTTAAGCTTAGGTTATCGTGTCTGATAAAGACAAAGCAGATAAGGACTGCAAATCCTTGTCACGCCTTAGCCTTGTGAAGCACAGAAGGGCTATAACCCTGTCTCACTGTGTCTTGAAACGGCTGCTATTTTTTCAGAAGGTGCACTCAATTAAAGCTCGCAGAAATGAGATCCACTGCATCTAGCTTTAAACATTTACTCTGTAGGTGCCTGGGGCAGAGGTAGTCACCCCAGGTTCCCTTTACGGTCAGTGATTCATCCCATCTCTTTTAGACAACAGTGGCAGGTTGGTGCTCTTGACCATGAAGAAAGGAGGAGCTGTTCACTTTGGGATATTCTAGGTGGCGAAATATTAATTTAGGAAACAACAATTCAATATTAAAAAAAATCAGCTAATGTTTCACAACATTTACAGAATTGTTCCACCATCTTGTGTAAATAATATTTCTGCAGGAAGCCGTATTTCAGGCTTTCTAATTGTGCATGTAAAATATTTTTGTGATAGGTAAAAGCCAAGCTAGAATATAACGACTCTTCTCTGCATGGGCTTCTTAGACAATTTCCAGAAGCTTATAAATAAATGCCTAATGGAAGCATATTTTAGCTAGGAATTATTATTAATTATTTTTAATATCAGTGGGTGTCCAATAATTGTCTGGCACTGACAATAGAACATTTTTGTTTTGGGCAAATTGCAATGTGTTTGATGGAGTGTTATTGGAGAGTCATTTTGTTTATACAGCCGAGGCCACACTGTGAACCATTCTGGATGTTAAATGTTACTAAGAACACTAAAATGTTGTTAGGAGTCAGATCAGATCAGAGTGGAAATACTTTTATTTTTTTTTTAGGTCTTGCCTAAACCAAAGTCTCTAAGCTGGGGGACTGAATTAATATTTTAGCTTTTTACTCTAGTTCATGTCTTCTATTTTTAATGCGACTAAACTTTTATAACAGTCCTAAGCAAAAAACACATTCTAGGGCTCAGGCCAACTTCTGCTGCATTTAATGAGAAGGCTTTTCATCTTCAACATGTTAGAAATTCGATGTAATTGAAGTAAAAGTGAATATTCTATGAAATTGATGGTGCAAGTGAAAGTAGAACCAAGGAAAGGAAAAAGATTTTTAAGCTAAAATTTAATTACACAGCAAAGACTGACATTTTGTTTCTAATGATTAAAATTAGTCAGAATATGTAGTAGAATCGTTATGTTAAGCTGCATGAACCATTAGTATAAGCCTAACATTATATTTTGCAGCCTAATTGTAGCAAATGCTGTTCGAATATTCATAAGAAAAGCAAGCTAGAAAATTCTGGACCAAACTAAAGTGGTTTGACAGTCACAGAACAAAGTAAAAACTAACTCAGTCCTGGCTCTTCATGATCTCATCTGGGATTGCATTGGTGGGACATGTGTCTGCAGGACAAGTAGGTTCAATAAACTCCCGCAGCCCCTGGTCCTCGCCAGGGCTCTGCTACTGGTTTGCCTGTGCCCTGCCTCGCGTTCTGCCCACTCCACCTCACCTTACTGACGTGACCTCCTGGCTTGTTTGGACCTGATTCATCACTGCAGCCTTTCAGGGAACCACAAGGCTGTGGACCAGCCTTGGCTGCTACCATCAGACTTGCTGTTTCATGTCCGGGCCCTGCCCAGACCCCTCGCTGTGGCTGCTGTGACCCTTGGGTCCCGCTGGAGCAACTCTCTCCTGCTGCTCCCCAGCCTGGCCCTGCGTTCAGGTCATTGTCCTCCAGCCACTATCCTGGGCAGCAGAGCTGACTGCAGACCACTCTGCCCTCTTTAACCCAACGTCTTTAAAACCAGCAGTAAGTATAGAAATAGAACAACAGCGTTGCGGCTGCATTATTCACTGGCTGCTTCTTAAAAAGCACAGTAGTGGCAGGCTGGAAAAAGTATAAAAGGGCTGGGTTACTCAGGCAAGTACACACAGGCAGATTGCTCCTAGGCACATGGCTCCCAGGCATATGTACCTCCAGTTCCTGAATATTACAGCTACATAAGTCATCATTTTTCTAATCAATGGTTGGAATACCAGTTGGAGGCCAATTTATAGCTGAGCTGAGCACTTACTCCAGTAAGAGTGCTCAGATTTCTCTGAAGAACACCCCACAGGCAGCTATTCCCATTGAATAGCGACAAGAAATTAGAAAAACTGGGAGAACAGAGGAAAGTCAGGCTAGATCAGTAAGGAGGAATAAATCTGGCTGAGACCAGGAATAAAGAATATTTAATCATGTGTTTGTGCCTACACCACCTTCACTAACCCTCCTCCATATCATCCTGGTGGGCAGGTGTATGCTGCTTAATTTATATTCAACTTCTCTTCTGCTTAGCAAATCACTCCACCTGGGATCCCACAGATTCTTGTGCTTGACACTTCCATTATCTTTTACTCAGCGCCTGTTGCTATTTTCTGATCACCAAATTTGGAGGGGGGTAAAAAAAGGCAGAGACCCCTCCTTTTCTCTTTTTGTATGCGTACACATGGACAAACACACACCAATGTGGACAGAAAGGCTATTCCCAGTCCAGGACCTCTCCTTTCACTACCATTTTGCTACTGACTGGAGGGAATTCAGAAAACAAATATGATTAAGCAATTGTGTGGATTATTTCATAAGGAAAACAGAGGGGTCAGTTAATGCAATTTCAGGGACGTGTAGGAGGATCTACTCTCTCTCTGTCAGTGCAATGTAACCCGCTGGTGAGCGTGTGTTACCAGGCTCTCCAAATCAGCAGCTAGCTCCACAATGAAGATGCAGGTTTTCAAACATGCTTAGATTGCGGATTTTCTTCTGCTTCTATTACTGTCCCACTACCAATCACTTCAGAAAATCCATTCATTATGACACATTTTTTTAAAGGAGGAGCACAAAGAAAAGTTGGTAAAAATACACTGAATATATAGACAACCTTCTGATTATGGACCTTAGAATAGTCTCTCACTAAAAGTGGTGAAAATTTATACTTAGGAAACTTCAGCCTGGTTAATACTGATACATGCTAGAAACAATCTTCAATTGGCTAAGAGAGAGAATGTAGTCTAATACATCTGTATACTTTCTAGTTTCTAAGAAGCAGGGACTCTGTTGGGATTATCAGCTTTTTCTCAGCATTGAGGTACCCAGATCTGCTGTGGCAAACTGCTAGTACATATGCTGGACGTGGACCTGTTGGAGAGGGTCCAGAGGAGGCCGTAAAAATGGTCAAAGGGCTGGAACACCTCTTCTGTGAGGAAAAGCTGAGAGAGTTGGGGCTGTTAAGCCTGGAGAAGAGAATGCTGTAGGGAGACCTTCTTGTGGCCTTTCAGTACTGTAAGGGGGCTTATAAGAAAGGCGGGGACAAACATTTTAGCAGAGCTTGTTGTGATAGGACAAGGGTTAACGCTTTTAAACTAAAAGAGGGTAGATTCAGACTGGATATAAGGAAGAAATTTTTTGCAGTGAGGGTGGGGAAACACTGGCACAGGTTACCCAGACAGGTGGTCGATGTCCCATCCCTGGAAACCTTCAAGGCCAGGCTGGATGGGGCTCTGAGCAACGTGATCTGGTTGAAGATGTCCCTGCTCATTTCAGGGGAGTTGGAGTAGATGACCTTTAAAGGTCCCTTCCAACCCAAACTGTTCCATGATTCTATGATTCTATGCTGTACCTGAGACCAGGGTAGGTGCGACTGGAGGTTCTGCTTGGTGAAGATGAAGATAAATAATCCAATCTCCATACACATTGATAGGAGAAGAAATAACAACAGACTTAAACTGCAGCAGTTTAGCCATTTCTAATCATGAGGAGAATGAAGGACTAGAGTGGACTGTTTGGGAAGAATATGAAATTTCTGTCATGGCATGTCTTTAAGTAGAGATCAGACAAATCTGCAAGACAGGACGAAGGTACAGAAGCCACCCTCAGGGTAGGAGGTGACCATCTGAGATTCCTTACAGACCTTTTTTTTTTTGATTTGATGACTAGTGCTGAAAATGCCATGATTTTCTAGACCATAAATTGTTTGGAAATAAGTTACGTGGGTTTTTCTTCCAAATACTTAATGAACTGTCAAAGTGCGTCCTACGTATCAAGTCCTGACAGTCACTGGATTTTGACATTTGGAGGAGAGATGCATTGAGTATGCAGCGGGTTTTATTCACATCGCAGTATCGAGTTTGCTCCCCCCCCAGTTCAAGAAAGATGAGGAGCTACTGGAGAGAGTCCAGTGGAGGGCGACGAGGATGATGAGGGGACTGGAGCATCTCTCCTACGAGGAGAGGCTGAGGGAGCTGGGCTTGTTCAGCCTGAAGAAGAGAAGGCAGAGAGGGGACCTCATAAATGCTTATAAATATCTGAAGGGTGGGTGTCAGGAGGATGGGGCCAAGCTCTTTTCAGTGGTGCCCAGTGACAGGACAAGGGGCAATGGGCACAAACTGA
>Ga0065711_1038647_pt1 | contig 18554 bp, 8 predicted proteins | sample Hoacrofraction12_FD_59098 | JGI IMG/M metagenome (GOLD analysis project Ga0065711, IMG submission 59098) | Hoatzin crop microbial communities from Cojedes, Venezuela - Epithelial fraction 12 v2 (version 2) | ecosystem: Host-associated > Birds > Digestive system > Esophagus > Crop | place...
GTTCCGTCTGAACATGAGGAAGAATTTCTTCCCTCTGAGGGTGACGGAGCACTGGAACAGGCTGCCCAGGGAGGCTGTGGAGTCTCCTTCTCTGGAGATATTCAAGATCCGCCTGGACAAGATCCTGTGCAGCCTGCTGTAGGTGACCCTGCTTCAGCAGGGGGCCTGGACTAGATGACCCACAGAGGTCCCTTCCAACCCCTACCATTCTGTGATTCTGTGATTCTGTGAATATTGACAAACCATTTAATATCAGAAGATGGTGTATTAGATACAACAGATTTGTCAGCCCCTTAGAACTTCCGATCTGGAAAAGGAAAGCCCCAAAATAGCCACCAATTGTCTTGGGTACTACCCATCTTCCCCTCATGGACATGCATACCATTTTTAGTTTTTAGTATTTGCACAGAATATTGTATTTCTCATTCTTTATCAGACAACAGACTACTACTCTGATACACACACAGCGAGCAATTTACCCAAGAAATATTTATTATGTAATTAATTTCTTCTAAAAGCTGAGGGCTTGAGAATGAACAGCAACACATGATCAATACGTTTTTCCTGGTTCACAAGACCACAACCGGAGAATCTTATAAAGCATTGAAAAGCATAGAATCAAAAGGGAAAAATACAAACTTATTACAGTAGAACTATTCTTATGACAAGGAAAGCGAATAAACACACAAGCACATACACAAAAAAATTAAAGTTTAGAAAAACAGCAAATACATAAAAAGCTTCTGCCTTTCCCTTTGGAAATAACGGACTGAAGACAATCTTACTCATGGAATAACGTTATCAATCAGCCAAATGAATCAAGCAGAGGATGACAGCAAATGGAGTCAGAGCTCTCTAGAATACAACAATGTAACCAACTATATACAAACACAGACACACATACATAGACCTACAAATGTGAATACTTAGCATATATTCCTGAAGACGTACACACTTGGAAAAAATGAGGTCTTGCTACTTTTTTTTACAAGAACACAGCAATAAGTCTGGGTCAGTTCCCAAAGCCACTACTACAAGTAATTTGCAAGTTGCTCTCTAAACAGCTTCTCCTTCATGCTCCAGTTCTGTATCAAATACAGAAACTTGGGTCTTCAGGTTCCCATGTAAATTTCCCAGCAAAATAGCGAAGCACCTTCAAGAACCAGCCCCAGGAATTCCTACATCAGGTCTCCAGTCTGCTCCAGCTCTTATGGTATTAAGACAACTGAGAATTTAATAAGCTATGCTTCAATCAGAACTATTTACTTTTCTGCAAAAGATTTCATTGTCCTGATTTACAGAACCATGTCACATATATGGGCTAATGATAGTCAAGAATGAAAGCTCAAACTGGATTTAAATATTTCCCATTAGAACAAACTTTGCAAACTTTTTTCCCACTGTTCCTTCTTATTCAAAAACTACTGACTTTGACAGAGTAAAGGGTTATTTATTTCTAAGTGCTGAAGCATCTGAAACAGGAAAAATCCCAGTAGAGATTAAAAGATTCATGGTTATCACCTTTCACTATACCTGATCTCTAAGCCCACAGAAAGAAGCCAGGCTGGAATGACCAGAAAAAAAAGCACTCAGAGAGCAAAAAGAGTAATTGTAGCAAGTATACAAGCTTATTTCTTCAGTCATAATGTCAAAATTATTTATAATAAAAAAATCGAAAAGTTAAAAGGCGTAAGATGGAAAAAACCAGAAAACTTGGATTCCATTAAATAAAACAGACTCCTCATTAAAGTCTAAATTACACTTGCTTTTAAAAATGCAGTGAAAAAATGTAAGTCCAGTCAATGATTTCCAGAGAGGACGTTTATTAGTCAATCACTTTCACCGACAGAAGAGATAAGAAAAGCATCATTTTTCAAATGCACATTGGCCGGGAGTTTGAATTTGAATTATTTTATTCTCTAACTAGAAGGATTATAGTCTTTTCGCCATAGAATAAACAGAATTAGAGTAAAAGCTTGTCAAATGCAACTGACAACAATCAGAAGAAAAGATATTGCAAGAAAAATCACAGAAAATGCACAAGTATGTAACATCGCGATTTTTTTCTTGGAAAATTAATTTCTACATATAGCACACAAAATACTTCCCCAAAACAACTTGTAACTACCTGTGATACTGTAAAAGGAACATTTGTTTAAGTGTTGCGTAGATGAAGAATTCTAGAAAATGGGAAGAATCTGGAATATGAACAGGTCTTGCATATAAAGTTTTATTACTCACTACAAAATCTACACATGCATGTATCAGTTAATCCAATTTTAAATAAACAAATTTTTCTGCCTGGTTTTCTAGGGCTACACTGTAGGCAGTGCCTGCATATTTACCTGTATAATTACAGTACTCTCTACCTTTGAACCATAAACTTCTGTGTAAAACATACCAATACAAAATGCTCAACACTTAAAATCTGGTTCCGCATTTGGATCTACTGACACGTATTTCTGGATGTGTGGAGTCTTGCCCTCTTCAAAGGATCAGGACTGGTATGTGAAATTAATTCTAGGTGACCAATAAATTTCTCTACAAGGTTATCAGGCTGGGGTATTTAAATTCAGCCAAAGCAGCAGATGTTTTGTGTTAGTTCAGTGGCTATTCATAGGCACATATAACAGGTACCAGAGGAGTTGTTATCAAAGATGATTCTAATAAAATACTACTACCAACTGTCAAGTTTTTACTATTTATCACTTCATATTCCTAGACATAACCCAATTTGTTTTCTTTTCCTAGATTAAGAAAATTGATGACACAGAGATAATGTGAAATGACACAATTTTAACTGAAAATTCTAAAAAGTTCTAAAGCATTTAGAAATAAACCTAATGCTTTTAAAAGGCACACAAAATGTCTACTGGCAAATTTCTGACTTTTTTGCCATTGATTATGAAGTATTGAGGGAAAGGAATGGCTTATTTGGAGCTAGGAAAGTGAATAATTCATTGTATAACAATTGTTTGAGAAAAGGATAAAACAGGGAATACTATAAACCATAAAATAATAGGGATATGAAGAGCAGAGGAGAGTAAGTAAAGAAGAATGTAGAGTGTGAGGTGCAGTTTTCTAGGGTAAGAGTAGAGAGCAGCAGCAGTAATAGCTTTCCATCAGAAGCTGTTACTCCTAGCAGCCTGGCACCTGACCTGATTCTTCAGGATACGGATCGGATTTGTACGAATAAGAAATAATGAGTATATTTAAATGAGTTGAAATGAAAGAAACACCGTATCTTTACTAAGACACCAAGCTTAGCAGCATTTTTTGTAGACTCTGAGAGAACAAAAATCTCCTTGGACCAAAGACTACTGTTCCTTTTTCACATGGTTTCCTGAAAAATGAGTACTGTTGCCTTGCTCAGCTCCTCTTGATCACTTCCAGCAACCAGTTCCATCTAAGTCAAATAGATGGGAAAACATCTCAAAGATACAACATTCTTACAAACTTGTAATAGCAGGCAGCCGGACAGGGTGTCTGCTACCTGAAAGAAAATGAAGTGAACACACCCTTTACTTAGCAGTGCAGAATCTAGTTATCTGTCAAGGCCTCTCTTTCAAATTGATTCTCTCTTGTCTAATAAAGGGTGAGTTTATACTGCAGCCTGAGTATTACTCAAATAAAACTTCGATTCACAAATACAAACCCATAGGAAACAAGGATGCATTTAGTCTAACAGAACTATTTCTTAAACCAAAACCCTCTAATTCAATATATACAAACAGACCAGCATGCTGCTCCTTCCCTGCCCTCCGCACCTCTGGCACGCAGCCAGCCACTCTCTCTCAGATTCTCCCTTGCCCTATGAATCTGGCATTCCTGCCTGCACAGTGGCTCAGTACCAAAAAGCTCAACGCTTGCCAGCTCCCCTTCCCCAATCATCCCTCCAGACTACTGAACAACTTGACAGTCAAAACCAGCTACAGGAAAACAGAGATGTGACCACACTTACAGATTTATGCAGAACTTAGTGCTGCCCATCTGCACTGAGAGTGTACTGAGTACCTCTCCCAAAACATATCGGACACCTCCAAAGCTGAAGGCAGCAATTCAATGCCACCCTTCTTTATCTCTAGATCTTAACAGGTACTAAGGAGAAGCAAGCATGCGGTGGTCACACTGGGTAACTACATGCAGGAACCTAAGTTTAATTGTCCATGGAAGTTAAGATCATGGTAACATATATGTGCTGAGTTTGAGGCACATGCAGATCTAGGCAGCTGTAAGAGCATTGATTTCCTGGGGGGGTTTCTAGTTTTTAGGCACCGAACTTTCACAAGTCTCATTTTAATCACCAAGACAGGCAATCTAGTTCTCACTGCTCTTGATCATCACGAATCACACACAGAAACAATGTCCAAAAGATGTTATGGAATTGAAGTATTTTATCCATTGTCTACTCCTTCTAATGTTCTGACAGTAAGTGCTGCAAATAGCTAGAGAAATGTACAATGTGTAAGGAAATGTGCATTTTGTTACTATGCCACACTGTTTACTTTGTATTAGGAAGTTAATTATCTATCCTTTGGATCAGGTGTTAGGTATAACAGCCAGTTGCTTTAAGAACATTCGAATGGGGTCAGGTCAGAAGTCCAGCTGGCTCAATACCCCAATGTGACAGCATGCCTCACAGCAGTCCAAGGGAAGGAAAAAAGGAACATAACAAGTGTACCATAATTCTTTCCCTGGCATATTCTCCCAGCAGTCAATATTTTGTGTTTGTGCAAGTCTGAGACTGTGCTCATCTCCTAAACTTCAAGTAATCTTCATATTATTTTTCATAAGAAGGTTACTCATATAGGGTCCAGAAAGGCTGTAGTCCTACAATTCTCCTTAAATAAGTGACCCCTCAGTACTATCTGCAGGAAAGAACAGATGAGCAGATGCACCAAAACGTTGTTCATGAACAAAGCCTTGTTAAGATGTTAACTACCACAGCCTTGAAAGATGACATACAAAAGTCCAAGCTCGGGTATTAGAAAAGAGGTCAGATATTTTTCATTTTATTTCCCACTAAGTTACTTCTGTGGGGTGGGAAAAAAAAAAGGAAAAAAAAAGAAAATTCCTAAGAATTAGACTTCTCGCTACCTACATTTTACTGGATCTCTCTGGAAGACATACAGTACTGCACACATGTTGAAAGCAGCACTTAGAGAACACTGTTCACAACAAGAGATGGATTTTATCACTTCTGTTATTACTGCAACTTAACAATGCAGAATTTAAACCGCAAAAAAATCTCTTATCAGACTACTTTATGATACTAAGCCTCGCACAACAATTTACTTTATTAACAACCTTTACATTTGAGCTGGAATAAGAGCAAGTTCATAAACAGTGTTAATGCTAGTGAAATAGAAGACTACTTTGCTTTCACAACTTACAAGAGTTTGAGAAGCATTAACATTTTGAACCCTGACTTTCCAAAATCTACTATTCAAAACTAATAAAGTGAAAGACTGCACTTTGTGTTTGCAGTAGAGTACTGGGAAGATATCCCACAAATTTGTTCGGAACAAGGTAACTCTTCAAGCAGAAGCAGACAGCAGCATTGCATCAGCACAACACTGTGTCCAATTTAACTGGTGTGTTCAGATACACAATATATCAGCTTGGACAAAACAATATGCTAATTCATTGATATTATTTTCGAGACCCTAGGCAGTGTCTTTGCACTTCAAATATGACATAATCAGCTTGATTGACCCTCGTTTTACGGTCAGGAAAAATCTTGTGGGTTAATTATCATACTATTTACTTATAATGGATAGGTGGCTTTTGTGTAGCTATGATTATCTGGTATATCTAGCTGATTTCAGTGCTAATAATAGATTGCTCTAAGAAGTATTAAGATGCAGTATTGATTTCAAAAAGGCTATATCACTGTGCTAATATACAAGAGATCCAATTAGTAAAGATGACTGGCAACATTTATCTAAAAATGCTCCCTGTTTTCCTGTGAATATCTAAAGCATGACTTGGCTAAATACTAAAAATCAAGATCAGAATATTCAAAAGCAATGAGAAACATAAATTCTAAAACTTTAGAAACAAGACGCAATTTCCAGAGAATAAAGGTTCAGAAAGCTTGGTCACTTTAATTATCTCAGACTGCGTATTCATAACTTGAAGACAGAAAAAACATCATCAGCTGTTATTTTTTAAAACCTAAAAAAAAAAAAATTTAAAATAATTTGCCAGATTTTCACTATAAGTTCTCCTACCCATTCTATTCCACTAACCTGGTAAATTTTTGTAGTCCATCTTCTTTACTAAGCATTATAGAGGTGTTTTCTATTGGTAAATACCTAGAAAGTTGAATGACAGCTGAGCAGTGACATTAATTCTCTTTTCCAAGTCTCTCAACAAGTTTCCTGATAGCTTTTTTTTCAATCATTTCTGCCTGCTTTATGATACCATACCTTCCATTAAAAAAATTAAAATTCAATTTAAACAGGCTAATACATCCTCCAAGTGAAGTCTAACCAACTTTCATCATTTCAACCAACAATACTGTCTCTAGTGTTCATTATGCTTAAACCAAATAAAAGATCTCTTTTCTCTCTGTTAGTGTAGGAAGAATCTACTCTCAAATATCTGTTTATTCAAATGTCTACTCCAGTAAGCAGCTGTGCAGAACACTGGAATAAAACTATAATTTTTTTGTCACGAATTTAAATGATCAGATCTTAGGGTTTCTTTGGATTTTTTGCAGAGACTCATATTTGTTCACACACCAGAACAAGGGACTATGCAAGAGCTTTGTCTATCAAAGTGCAAGGCTGAGCCCTGCAAGTTCAGAGTTCCAAGAGCTACTTATAGTTTGTCTCTTGGTGAAACACAAATACCATGCATTCAATGCACCTTTGAAAATGCATTTTTTCCAAAAGCAACCATGGTAAGAGAGGACCATTGTCTCAGTCCTCTCTCTAAGACAGGCTGCCATAATCTCCTGGAACATTCAGCTTGTATTTGCACTCTGTGTTGAACTGGGAGAGGTTACTTTTCTAATTTAGTTAACAAAGGACAGCCATATACTGAAAACCATATCAGTCTGAGCAGGGGATAAATTACTATACCTTTAGAGTGTTGTTTTACTGGATGAGGCTGACTAAAAGTGGTTATCTCTAAACATAATTATATCACAATTTTACAGCTTTTATCAACTTACTTGAAATTATTAAATCTAATCTGTTATATAATACCATTGTACAATTTTCACTTTTCAAATATAACAATTTCTGTATTTTGGTAAGTACTGTTAAATCTATTAGAATATACAACATGCAATTAGATATGATTCATTACTTATGCCCACTAGATATTTCGAAACACATTTTCCAATACAATCTTCATGATAATGTATTTTCACTTCTGTAGTTTAAGCTCAATGTGAGACAGCTGTCAATTTATTCTCACTGCTTTCTACTTCCATTGTTCTAAGCTTAAACTTCATGTCAGACTGACAACAAGCAAAGTTTCATGTACTTCTAAGTCGCATAAGCACACCTGGCAAATTACAGTACAAGACTCATCAGGAAACCTGCGAAATCTCTAAAAAATCTAGCATTCCTTGCAGCTTCTGAGTGTGTGTTTACTAAGAATACTGTAGACAGAATGCAATATAAGGCACTTTACAAAATGGAAAATTACTCCAGTGACAGACAGACAAACTTCCTCTTCTCTCTACCTAGGAAGAAATTTGCCTGGAGATTTCAGATCTAGTCATCAGACACCATCATCACCCCCCTATCTCATAAAACCTTTCTCTGCAGAAAGGATAGTACAACTCATATTCACATCATAGTATGGACATTTTGAGATGATCATAACAGTAGCATTAATTTCAGTTATCATACAGACCTAGGCCTTTGAAGGCTAGATGCCAGATACTGGGAACAAAACTTGTCCTTTTTTCTTCATGATAGACACTTCAGAATAGTTCCTCTGTACAGTCAGGTTAAAGTTTGCTATTCTGAACTCTTCAGCCAAAATGTCTGTTTCAGCTTTATTTATTGAAGTGGTTGCTGTCAAAACAAAGATTACATCATTTTACACCCACGTTTTACAAATTAGGTAGCCAGGGCATCTGCAAAATGATGGTTAAGCTCATTTACTTTGGCAAAGGCTTTGAGATCAACTGATGAAAAATGCTATCTGTATACAGTCGTCTTAATGTAATGGCTAACAGCTCATCTTTAGACTACCTGTGCTGATTTCTATACACATTTTTAAAAGTATTTGTTTTTATTGGTTCCTCTTAGGTTTTGGAATATCTTTAAAGAGAAAGGTCTTACTTTCTTCACCATTCACTTTTAACTAGGGGGGAAAAACAAAACAAAACAAAACCAGCAAACCTAACAGGAAACAGTTTTATAAATATGTTTTTAGTATAGTCAGCTAAAAAGTGGCTCTATGACACACAGTTCGGACAACCTCATCCCACACACTGAAATAAGTATCATGGTTGACTAAATCTAAATGGATGCAGAAAAGCTCCAGAACTATATGACTATGTTGTTACCAAGTTCTAAGAAACAGAGTAATGGGAAATCATAATAAAGGTGTGCAAAAGATGAACACCATAGTGATGACCTAAAATAAATAATAAATAAAAGGAAACTGAAGAACTCAAATTTGAAGACCTTAATGCAGAACTCCTTTTAAGAATCAGTATTTTGAAAAATTTCCCTTGCCAATCTACAAATACATCACAGTTACAAAAAAATGTTTTGGGTAAAAGATGTTTTTTGGGCAGTATACTGAATGACCCCTTCAACAGACTGCTCCCGTTTCATTTTAAAATTCAGCTCTTTCCCCACCTCCTTTCAGGAATCTCACTGGACAGATGCTCAATAGAACTTCTTTTCACTGACCATTGGAAAAATTTGTTAATCTCTGCATTTGTTCATACCAACTTGTTTTCATACACTTGCTTGAGTCCTAGAGTATCTAGGAGCCTCCTGGAGATTGTAAATGAGAGTATGATGTCACCGGTCTGCTTTAATCACCTACTAAGAGAGAAAACCTGCATTAAAATTCATACTGTCCAAAGAGAATTGAACTTTAGATTCTGAAAAAAGTAGGAAGATTTCCTTTTCTGTTGCCCAGTTAAGGAACAGAGATACAAGGATGAATTGAGTTCCTGAAATCATACAGATAAACTATGTAGAATAAGAAACTGAATTTGAGCCATTGCCTTTGTATCCTTTTTGCTAATGAGATCTCTTTTTTCCAAGTTGCTAAATGAGGACCTGAGATACGCAGGGCACTTTTTTCTTCCGTTATATAAATATTACTATAAAGTTTGGGGGGGGGGGAAATCAACAGATTTTTAAATTCAAAATCTTTGAAGTCATTCTAAGTATCCAATAGTCATTCAAAATTTTCTTTTTGGCAGGTTACACTGAGGCAAAGAGCACAAAGCACTGAGAAAATGAAATTGGAATATTACTGAGATGAGACAAGAATGGACAAAATAGTGTACTTTCGGAAACCACAAATGAATTTTATCGGAGATACACTTTCTTAAATGATTATTGCAATTGTCAAATTACACTGGTTAAAAGTAGCTATTTTGCTTTTTGGACACCTGATTGAAAATGTCGTTTATACTCAGAGTGCCTCTGTGTGACACCTGCATTCATATCCACACAGATCACTGATATGCTTTCTAAATTTACAGCCTCTAGACAAGCTATGAGAAAAAGAGCTTTGCTACCTAGCAAAGCAGGAGCTTAGCCTTGTTTCACAACATTAGACAGTGTCAGCTGAAGAATGACAGCTGACAGCATTATACTCTTTCATAATTAACTGTCTTCATTCAAATACTGTCAACTACAAGTCCATACAGATATTCTGTTTTTAAAAATTCAGCACCAAAAAGTTTGTGATATGGTTTAGCCGGAGGTTCCTGCCAAGCTCCATATTGGATTGCAGAGTTGTGTGCCTTCCACTTCCCCAAGTGTCCCTTCACATTTAATACCACCAACACACAGTGCACCAAAACGCTGATAGCCAGAAACCCATCCTCCAACATCTAAAATCTGTGTGTATCACAACGTCTTAAAAGCACTGGTTCTTTCCAGGACTGTGCAACATCTTTTCCCTCCTCACTCTTTGAACAAATTCCTCCTTGGCATTGCGTAGTCTCCATAGTGTTCTTACCGCCTGACCTTGATTCTAAACTTTGTACCCATTTATGCTGAAGTGCTCATAGCTCTTAGAGTCTTACTTATTTCAGTCACTTTTCTATGTCCTTCCTTGTCCAGCAATGCTTCATAGATCTCCTTGCCAGTCCCTGTGCCAGCAAGTTGCATTGCCTTTCAACATCCTGACCCCTCTTTGCACTGTGGTGCCCTCACCACAGCTTTGTAATGTCTCTTTTTCACTGAAATTTTTTGCTCCACCACAGCCACTCTTCCCCAGAACTATTTCTTCTGGAAAAAATACCTTTAGTCTACATCTGGACTGATACAATCCTTCATCTGTACCTACAGACTGTATTACCACTGTGTACCACATACCAGAAACAATTATGTACCTGTGCTGGTTGTGGCTACGGTAGAGTTAATTTTCTTCATAGTAGCTAGCGTGGGGCTATGTTTTGGATTTGTGCTGAAAACAGTGTTGATAATACAGAGAAGTTTTCATTATCGCTGTGCAGTGTGTATACAGAGTCAAGACCTTTTCTGCTTCTCACCCCACCCCACCAGTGAGCAGGGTGGGGGTGCACAGCTGGGACAGCTGACCCCAGCTAACCAAAGGGATATCCCATACCATATGACATCATACTCAGCATATAAAGCAGGAGGAAGAAGAAATAAGGGGGGGGACACACACACGACATTCAGAGTGATGGCGTTTGTCTTCCCAAGTAACCATTATCCATGATGGAGCCTTGCTTCCATGGAGATGGCTGAACACCTGCCTGCTGATGGGAAGTAGTGCATGAAATCCTTATTTTGCTTTGCTCGTGCATGTGTCTTTTGCTTTACCCATTAAACCGTCTTTATCTCAACCCACAAGTTTTCTCACTTCTACTCTTCTGATTCTCTCCCCAACCCACTACGGGGGAGTGAGCGAGCGGCTGTGTGGTGCTTAGTTGCCAGCTGGGGTTAAACCACAACAGTTACCCAAGAGCCACAAATCTTTTAGCACAATTGTTATTGGACCTGGGGTCTGTCTGATGAAGTATTACATAGGAGCAGCAAAGCTAATAAATAGAGAGCACTGAACAGAAATATTTTGAGGATAAGTTCTGCTTTGCTTGTATTCAGCCCCCTTCTTCCTCAGCTTCCTACTGCCCTAACCTGTCAACTGCCTGGGATCCAGATGGAATTCTATTGCAAAGTAGTTGTTAAGAGTTGAAAAGTTTGTCTGTGTTACTAGGAATTAAAAGGGTAGAAGAAAAACCCATATTATTTGTATCATTACCGTTATGATTATTCATCATGTCATGATTTAAGCCAGCATCTGGCAACTAAACACCAGACAGCCACTCGCTCACCCCTCCTGTACCACCCCAGCAGGATGGGGAGGAGAAATCGACAAAAGGTTAAATTTGTGTGTTGATACAAAGACAGTTTAATATGACAAAGGAAATACTACTACTACTACTACTAATAATAATAATAACGAATATACAAAACAAACTATGTACAACACAATTTTCTCACTACCTGACAGCTGATTTGCAGCCAGATCCCGGGCAGCAATTGTGGAATCCAGAACTCGCAGATTTGTTGAACTTCACAAAATCCCTGAAAAAGACCAAACTCCCGGAAAAGTTCAAACTCCCAGACAAGAGAGGTTTTGAACTCATGGGAATGAGCAAGAACTTCCTGCCCCCCAGCCAACTCCCATTCATAAACTGAGCACGACATCTACCGTATGGAATATTTCCATTGGCCAGCCTGACTATCTGCCTGGCTGTGCTCCCTCCCAGCTCCTGCTGAATATGGGAAACTAGAAAAAAGTCCTTGATTTCTTAGCAACAACCAAAAACATCAGTGTTGTCAACATTCTTCTCCTACTAAATCCAAAACACAGCAGCTACTGGCAGGAAAATTAACTCTATCCCAGACGAAACCAGGGCAACTGTATTAAGACAGAGCCTAAAAGCCCTCTGTTTTGTGCTCTCTACAAGCACAGAAAAAAAGCCCAAGTGTTTTCACCAGAGACCTTGAAATCTAAACATAAAGAGACAAGAAACGGGATACTACCAGAAAACAATGAAAAAATAGTGTGACAGGAAGAGATTTCAAGGACATCAGTAGTCTAACTGTTGTGAACTCATGTAGCAACGTAACAGAAGAGTTTTATGGAGGTGTGCTTTGGGAATACCAAAAGCCTCCCGAGCTTCAAACCAAGCATGGGTAAAAGTTTAAAAAGAATGGCTGAAAGATTAGCAAGTGACCAATGAAAGCTGGAATTTAATGAGGATACGAAGCAGCTCCTGGCATGAGAGTAGGTACAGAAAGCATATATAGACGACGAGACAGAAGCCAGTTGGAAGCAGCAACACGCTTTTGTGCAGTATTAAGTACTCTTACTTCTATTTTTTCTGGCCTACCATGGATGCAGATAAGAACTGCAAAGTTTTATGGATTTACAATTTATAGAAGATTGAGTATGTGAACTCATACAGCACTTTACACTTTCTAGTTTGACTTTGCAAAAAAGCCCCAACCAAGTTTACAGTATGAATATTTATCACTATTCTACTTCATATAATAGATACATAGGTTTATATATAGGTTGGAATTCTTATAATCAAGTCAATTATATGGAATTTTACTGACTAGAATGCATATGATCTACTTGAGAAATATTTCCTGGAAAGCCGTAGTGAATGTAAACGCATGTGAGATTTCTATCAGATATTCTGATTATTGTTATTCCATTGGCGTATAGCTTTCAGTGAAGAAAGATAAAATTGGAATTCAAAATATTATCAATAACACTCTCCCCACTCTCAATATTTGTTTCTTTAAGTTAACCTTATTCTTTGTCAATCAAGCTAAAATAATTACTCAAATGGGAGATACCCTGGCATATGTACCCATTATTCCTTCTACAATGTAGTACTCCCACTGGTTTTCATGGGAATTATGCATATGAAAGGCCTGCATTATTAGGCCAGATTAAGAAAAGACATTTGGAAATACTTCACTATCATACCACTTCGGAAGCTAATATTTATAATGGTACTTGAGCCTGGAGCAACATAAATAAAAGCACAAAATACTACTCCTGGAAATATATTATGGATGGACTTTTCCTTAACTTTTTGTTAGAGATATCAGTAAAAATTGCACAGAATTAAAAATATTTTCTTACCTTTTTGATATAAGAACAAATACAGACCATTCCAAAAAACTTGCAACACTCCTGAACACGGGAAGTTACAAGCCAGTAAGAGGACAGTAAAAGGATTACATTCCTAATATATGAAATACATGCCTGCATAATCACATAAAGGTCCTTAAAATTTTCTTTGGTAGCCACTATGTCTTGATGACCAGATTATATTAATTATATTAATGCATATATTAATATTTGCAACCTGCTCTAGGTGTACCTGCTTTAGTAGGGGGGTTGGACTAGATGATCTCCAGTGGTCCCTTCCAACCCGTACCATTCTGGATTCTGTGTAACTCTTATCCCCTGGAAACGTCGCAAGTCATCTTTAATTCTTCAGACACATGACTCTTCCATTTTCGCTTTGGAAATGTTCTTCCATGCCATGACAACTCGCAAGACAGTACGAACTGTTTTTCTCTGACCTGGGAATGTAGGACCCTTCCTTCCTCAGAGCTAAAAATTAGATGACCTCCACTTTAAAAGACTGGATAGACAACAATTTGCTGTTTCCTAGATACATACCTCAGATGTAGAATGAATCTGCTAGGCTAGTTAGAATGGGCTAACTTTCTAACCTTTTTTTTTTCTTTAACTAAAACATACTGTTCATCTCTGCTGCAGTTAACCCTGGACCTTATTTTCTGGTTGCCACTAACACTCTTGCCACTTCACAAAAAAGTTTTCTCACAACTGACTGTTGTAGTGCCTTGAACTCCTGTTGTCCAACATGGATGAAGTTCTGTGGAAAAGTTCAGATTTTAACAACTTCTGGCCACCCAAGCTGCTTTACAACAAGGGTGCAGGCTAAAATTTTGACTCTGCGTTAGTGCTTCTGGAAACGATCCTCTGAGGACCGAACTCTTCAGATATTCTTTTCAGTATGACAGCTCATACCTCGACATCACTGATCAGGTCAGTTACAGGCACTTACCAGGAAAGTTAAGGCTACTGAATAATATGTCCATGAAGATTCCTGCTAGGAGCATAAACCTTTGAATTATAAACCTATTCAAACATGTTGCATCTTTCTATATTGTACTAGATGATACCCTGGATTAACAGATGTCATTGCGCTCACAATGTGCAAGTCATATTGTTAAGATTTTCTTGAGAAAACAACAGATGTGACAAACTACCTTTCATAGGTTCAAGTAATCTACTTTCAGCAAGTTAAGATCAGAAACGAGGAAAAACTTTCTAATGGGAAGACTACTGAAATGCTGGAATAGATTACATGGGTGAGCAATCACAACAAACCTTTAAGAAGGCAGACAGGCTTTCATTTTAAAAGACAAACTTTATCGATCCTGGCTTTGAAGGAAGAGCGAGGGGGTGGGCACAACGCCTTCTTGGAGTCCTTTTCAACTGTATCATTCTATGCTGAAGTGCCCAAAGAAATGTAGCTATGTAGGGCCAGTGATACCATATTACAGCACCACTTGCTGTGGGATCTTGACTTGGAATGAAAGTCATATTCTGCAGAAGGCTCAGTCAACTTCTTCATGTAGGCAATCACTTGGATTCTGATACAATCTTCTAGCTATAGATCACCAGGCTACATTGATCTAATCTGCAGCTTCTTTATGCCAGGGTTTAACGATACTTACTTTCAGGACTGGACTATACATAAACATAGTGTCTAATCCAGTCACAGTAGATAGCACCTTGTTTGCTAAGAAGAATGACTTAAGGCCAGGCAACACCAGCAACAGCTGCTAGTAACACCGAATTCCAGACGTAGTCTTTGGTGAAAATTTTTTAAAGGAATGCGCTTTAAAATATTTTGCTTCAAAAATCTAGATGTACTCAAAATTCTTAATCCCATATCTGTACTTGACTATTAAGTCGGGCTCTTTAGTGGTTTTTCTTAAACTTAAGCCTAAAACTTTTTTTGGTAGACCATCTTTAATAATTAGAATTGCAATCCTGTAAACACTGCACAAGAATATGTCTATTTCAGAGTAGTCTTTGGTGAGTTAACACAAAATAAGTAAACAGCGTTCTCTAGTCAGATATTTTGTTTCCAAAACTTATGACTGTCCTAATGTGAAAACCCAGGACAAAGGTACAGCTGCCAGTCTGACTAGCAACTAAGTGTGGAAAAAGTAACATTTTCCAACTTCATTTCAATATTCTTGGGTTTTATTCTATAATAAACTGCATATAGAAGTAGGAAAATTACATAACAATGCATATTCCCCACATTTAAATCACCTGACATAACACCAGGTAAATGACCCAAGGCAAAAAGAACAAACCTGCATGATGATTCACGTTTTGGATGGTGAGAACTAGACTGCCAGAAAAACAGCATGTTTTCTAAAATGTGTATACAGTGAAGACCATGACAGCGGAAATAGGTACAACAGCAATATAGCAAGCATCAGGTGTTCTCAAAGTTTCTACAGGTAACAAAGTAGCTCCCATTCAAAACGCCGTATTTTGACAAAGTTAGAAACGCCTGTACTTCAGATAAAATCCTTTAAAACACATTTAATCTCTCTCGTAGATGACTGCTCTCTGACGGTGTGTACATTGTCGCCCTTTTCACAACCTTTAAAAAGAGGGACACAACGCAACTGCACTTCCACCCTCAGATCAAGAAAGTTCCAAAACCATGGTTTCGAAGCGAAAGGAGCACCTGGTTTGCCTCCCCGGGCTGTCTGCAGCGTACTCACCATGGCGGGCGAGTTTTGAAGACTTTCTTCCCCTCCCCCTGCATCCACGCACACTGAGGGAGAATGGAAAGCGGTTTCAGCATTAAATTTGAACTTCCCTGCTTTTGTTAGCATGAGTCACCACCTTAACATTATCTCCACTGTAGACTTTTATCTGTGAATATCTAAGCCCTGTCTTGTGGAAAACTAATTACTGAGCCACTGAGAGGCTTCATAATGTCCTGCATTTAAGTCCTGAACATCATACATAATGCATAGGAAGCAGTCTCTGCACTCTGATTACAGAACACTGTCATTAAGAGAGCAAATTAAAGATGTGAATAATTCACTGGCTGAGCTTATTGTCAGTGCTGCATTGTGAAATTAGAATTTCTAATAAGTACTGCAATTTTTTTAACCCAATTAACACAGAGAACATCTTGAGTCTGATTAGTACAATAAAAATTATTACCTTATTCTTTTGCTTCACAACAGCCAAATTAAATACTGTACTTAATTATGCAGCATTCATCGTTTCTCTGCTAGAAATAATAATAATAAAAAACCCTCACTATCACTTTAATAAGACTTCCAATATTTAGAGTGCAACTGAAAAATAGAGCATATGAATCTCCAGTACAATTTCTTATCGCAAAGTTACTGGCTTTTTTTTTTTCAAGACTTTGAAAATCTGTTTTAATATCAGCAGTCGACCATGATGTCACTGCTGAAGTCTTCTCTGGAAACAAAAACGTATTCGAAAAAAACACCACAAAACGATCCTTCTGAACAAGCTCTGAATATATATTGTGAATTAACTTTCTCTGGGTTGATGTGAAGACAGAAAACTAACATTACCACTTACTGAATTGAAATCAAATACACAAACATACAAACACAGAAATACATAAATATACACATATATATATAAATAGGTTGTTTCAGAAAAGATGCTTAGGCAATGCACTATGAAAAAGCAGGAGCTGGATCAGCTCTCTTACCTCATTTCCCTCTTGGCATGGGATAGATAACATCCTTTCATCCTACAGAAAGGAAAAAAGTCCAATTCAACATCCAGCGTGTTGATTTTCCCCCACACGGTGCCTGCTGCCATGTTAAATACAGAAACTGATCACTGAGGATGCAGCTTTTGTCTCCAAATATTTTAATACTGTCTTTTAGTGTCAAGGACCCAGGAACCTTAACACATCTGGCAGCAGACACCACTGGCTGCAGCTGCTGCAATGGGATTTTTTCCTCAACCCCGTTTCATTTTCAGCTCCTCTTTCTTCCCCATCCTGAGGAAGTTTAATCACCGAGCATGGGTGGGAGGTAAAAAAAAAAAGAGAAGAAAAGCAAAAAAAAAGAAGGAAGGTGGCATTGCAATCACGAGCTTTCTTGGTTTTGTCCTAGAGACAGGGACTGCAGCAACCACCTTGCATCTTTGTCTAGTTATTTTAGCATGTGCGTGCAAGAGGCGAGGGAAAAAAAAAAAAAAGGCTGAAAATTATTCAGGCATAATGCAATGGAAATAAAGAGAGACAAAAAGAGCGGAAGAGAAAGAGAGGGGAAGAGAAAGAGGGAGAGAGAAGGAGGGAGAAAGGAAACAGAAGGACTAAGAGAGGGAGAGGGGGCTGTCAGTGCAGATAAATCTGCATATGGAAATCAGGGTTATCCTGGGTACAGTTTTATTTAACCATGATGTACTGGTTTTTTAATTAGACAGGAATTTAAAGACGGAAATGAGGGATTCTTACAGACATAGGAGAAAACGAAGCATTTTTAATCACAGGAGTTTTCACAGCAAGCCGTAGGAGCAACAGCAAAACTTTTCATGGCAACTTCCTTGCTAGAAACAAAAGTTTCATGCACTGCTGCTAATTTACACCCAAAACCCAGGCAAAACTGGAAAAGCATTTTTACAACAATTACCAAAAAGACCCAGAAGCCACTAGGTGCACAGCACACATTCTGAGCTAAGTTGTGCCAGGCGCAGGTTTTAGGACTTCTTCCCTGGCCCCTGCTCTGTGGTGGCCATCATACCCAGGGAGGGCACTTCAGCAAATGAAAAGAGCGATACCCAGCCTGAATTTCAAGGGTACTGACCACCACTTCCCATGCTCGACGAGCGTTGCTTGGGTCTGGAGATGGGAGCGGTACCTGACAGAGGCGGGAAGGGTGGGTCAGGGTCTGCGAGGCACCAGGGAAGACCAGGCCCTCTCCCCCACGGCCGTGAGGAAGCACGGGGATGAGTGAGCCGAGGCGGCCGAGGAGAAGGAAAACGAGGTTCGGGTACAGCCTCGGCGAGAAGGAAACCGAAGCAGGTTGAAGTACAAGAAAATTCGGAAGGGACAGTCCGATCCGGGGCACTTACTACCAGTGGCAAGATGGTGGCATTCGGGTAGAGGCAGCCAGAAACCACTTGTGGCGGCCGGGCAGGCAGGGCATGGCTGGCGAGGCAGGGAAGGCAGAGGGCGTGGGGGCACTGACGGGAGCTGCGGGAGTGCCGTGGGCTTGGGGGGA
>Ga0065711_1006011_pt1 | contig 18553 bp, 18 predicted proteins | sample Hoacrofraction12_FD_59098 | JGI IMG/M metagenome (GOLD analysis project Ga0065711, IMG submission 59098) | Hoatzin crop microbial communities from Cojedes, Venezuela - Epithelial fraction 12 v2 (version 2) | ecosystem: Host-associated > Birds > Digestive system > Esophagus > Crop | place...
GGTGGAACCATCCCCAACAGGGGTGAGCAGCTAGCAGAAGGTAAGCAGGAGACCTCCCATGACCTGCAAAGCTATTATACCCATCTGCCATGGCCCCCATGGGGTCTAACCACTGGCATTGCTGTTTACCCCCTGCTCGCTTCATATGAAGCTTACTGCCAGGAAAGATTTTACCTCGATGCAAAATTCTCCAGTTGGAAAACTGTGTCCTGCAACCTCTGCACAGCCACAGCCAGCCAGGAGATGGCAGCAGCCTTGTATTGCCAGGGCTGGGGACTTGGCTCCGCAATCTGCATTTCCCACTCTTGCTTCTCCATGCACCTTTTACCTTATAGATGAGGTTTCCAGGCTTGACGAGCAGCAAAAAAACTCCAGCCCATCCTCTGGGCTGAAGGTGAAGTGTCCCCAGAGAGGGGGGGGTGTCTGCAAGAAGACCTGTGATCTCAACTCCCACCTTTGCAAACAGGCTGATGGAGCAAGGCTCACTCAGGTCTTTGTGTCCTACCACTCATCCCCAGACCCCAGTGTGTTCCTGGGCTGACTCAGCCAAAACAAATTTGTGGCATTCTTTGAACTGGTCTGGTTTCTATCTAGTGGATGAAAGCTTCTAAAATCTCTGAAGGGCCATGTGGAAATGACAAGACAGCCGCTGTCATCCGTCCTTTCACCGCGGGTGCGCATGGATGCTGTGTAATGACTTGGACGAAACACAGCAAGTGCTCAGTGATTTGTATTTCACGCTCATTCTTGCTGAGAATGCAGACTCTTTCCTGCTGAGAAGAAAGGAAAATGTTCTGCGATCTTCATCTTGGGATCCTTGCCAGATCTGGGCCAATTTCTTTTGCAACGCAAAGCTTATTTTAGTGTGTGCTGTGATGACAAGGGGTCCATCTAGTAGTGACTGTCAGCAGTGCTCTCCTCAGGCAACTGCACATGGACAAGCTCTGTGCTTTACTCTAGCTCCTGAGCTAACACAGCTGATGCCATGAAGAGCCGGGTGACTCGAGCTCCCTGACTTCTGGGTCAGTCAGTGTGGGGATTGCTTGTTCATCGGTCGAGTGGTGGTGATGAGCCTGGTGCAAGTGCAGTGGATGATGGCAGAATCACAGAATAATACCACTTGGGAGAGACCTCTGGAGGTCTCTAGTCCAAGATCCTGCTCAAAGCAGGGCTGACTTCAAAGTCACATCTGCCTGTTCAAGGCCTTGCCCAGCTGTTTCGAAAGCCTCTGAGGATGGAGATTTCACACACTCTCCAGATGATGGAGGGTGAGATCTGGGAGGCTGAGCTTGGGCTCCGTGGGGTGGCCCCACTGGTTTGCTCTGGTAAGGATATAAGTAAGTTATATGGTTGCAATTTCAAAGCCAGTTCTGAATAACCATTTAGACCTGGTCCCAAACTGAAAACTGTAACTAGTTCCAGACTTCCCTCAGTGCTTGTGGGACCTAGGAGTTTGCATTTGGCCCATTGTAAAGAGAGCCACAAAGCTGCAGCCAAGCAGACTTGCCTAACCAGGGCTATAAATCCAGGCTGTTTGCAGGGACAAATGACCCAGGAACCTAAGGTTGCAACTTCATGATTTTGCATTAAGCTCTTAAGGCACAGTTCCAGCCTTTTTCCTGGCCCTTACTTTGTGGCAAAGCTACAGCTGCTGTGACTGCATGGGAACAGATCCAGCTGAAAAATACCCTGCCTGAGGAAAAGATCCTTTTTATTATGATCACCGTGATGGCTTGAGGAAGACGGACACACGGGCTGGGGGAACGCGGTGTTACCGCTTCCAGTGACAGCCTGTGCTTTGATCCTCTTAAGGAGATAATGCAACTGCAGCTTTGTGGTGGTAAAACAGGCTCATCCTGCACATTCTGCACACAAATCTCCTTCAACAGGGGTATACAGAGAAGACCAAAATGGATTCATAAAGTTATGGGCCATGCTGATTTCTAAGAGCTGCAAAAGGAAACACATGCTTCATAGCTCCAAACCCTTTCTGCTCATGTGGAATGGATTAAAGATAGAAACAACCCTGTTGTTTACTTTGCTCCTGAGCTGTTTCAGTCCTATCTTCTTCTCCAGAGAAGCTTGTAAAGGAACCATTATCTGTGAGCCAAAACTGTGGCTCATACCCCCAGGGCAGCTCATGGGACCCACTTCCCCTTGCCAGAGAATGCGGCATCACTGTGTACCAGCTGCAATGGTTCAGGAACATTTGGTGCCAGCGTGGCTGTTTTCTGGCAGCATCCACCTATCTGCACCTCTATTTTATGTGTGGAGTACTGGGGCTCAGAGAAGCAAGGCAACTCCGCTGATGCTCTGCAGTGGGTCCTAGGTGGGACAAGCCCCAAATCCATGTCTTGCAGCTGTTTAGCTGGAATCACAGACAGCACAAACATGCTCCTCACTCAATGACAGCTTTGTTACTTGGAAATGCTAGAAAGTTTCCACATCTTGTTCCTATTCCTTTGCCTGCACCTGTGTGAATGCCCGCTGTTCTTGCTACCAGGATGTCAGCAGATCCTGTAGCTTGTTTTCCAGTGAAATGTCTCCTCTTGGGTAAATATTACATCTGAGGTTGCTTTGCCAGTGGCTTTCCTACCTGGAGTTTGTACAATAGGTCAATGCCCTGCTCATAGATAAGAGGAATACTTGCTGTGAGTGCCATTTGCTGCTGTGATATGCCACTCTTCTCTTCCCTCATCAGCTTCTCCTTTAAAGGTTTTTGAATGTTGCTGAAGTCGTGGAGGTTTTAGCAAAGTGAGGGAAACCTAAGACAAGCCATCGAGTGTTTGGCCAGAGCAGAAGGACTTGTTTATTGCAACAGCCGTGACTTGTAAATTATTCATCTGCCTGTAATTGAAACACGCAGATCCTCAAAGGTCTGGTTACAAAGGGTGAGGTGAAGGATCAGCGAGCTTCGAGCAAAACAGGAAGGTTAACATGTCCTGGGGAACCCTTCTCCATCCACCTGCATCTGCTCTACAAAAAAGCCTGTTTGCAGAAGAAAATTTTGTTGCTGAGAAGTGAAGCAATGCACAGATACGTGTCTGTAGCGGGGAGAGGGCTGCTGTAAAATATCTTCCTGTGCCAGTTTTCCCTCCGGTGAGACACACAGATTTGAAGCTGGCTGCAGTGAAACTTATACACAGCCTGTGGGCATGTACCAGGTGTCACTGCACAATAGGCTCTGGCCTCTCTGAAAAGGAGAAGTTGTTTCCAAAGACCAAGAGAGATCAGAATAGCCAGCTAAGCAGAAAAAAAGCCAGCACACTTCTGCTCAGCAGTTCTGTCTTCAGACAAACCCAGACTTCAGCTAATTAAAAAGAGCAGATGCTAGCTGGAACATTAATTGGAACAACTATCATCTTTTATCTGTGCTTAAATCTGTGTTCTAGCTCTCTCATAGTAGGTTTGGAGAGAGCAAGAGTTAAGACTTTAGCTAGCTTATTTTGTTAGGCACAGCATGTCCTTAGAAATGACCATAACGAAACATCTATGAATAGGTTTGGATCCGTTTTTTTCAGGAGCAAACAATTCTCTGTCTAATAACACAGAACCATCATCAGGAGCAGCATTCTCAACTCTTCCTCCTCATGATGTTGTTAGTCAAGTGATCTTGCTCTGCTTGCAGAGGCCTTGTAAGCAGTGTTGGGCACAGGCCCAACCGCTGTTCTTCCCCGTACATATTGTATCAAGAGGACACCTCTTCTTTAACCTGTGCTCATTTCTTCCCCTCAGTGTTCCTTCCTATGAGACTTGGTGTATGATCTATAGAAAGTGCAAAGAGCTCAGCTGACATCTGATATGCTTATAAATAGCTTGTCTGCCCTGTTACAGTTCTGTAGCTATCCCAACAAGAGCAAACACTTGACGTATTGCACTCTTCCTGGAACTGGGATGCTATCGAAGATTTTCCTCTAAAGCATCCAAATTTAGGCTCTGCTGGAAGCCGGGTACTTGACTGCAGGCACCACTGCTCTATTCCAGATTGGCAGTTCCTCAGTCTCATCCTAGTCTCCAGTTCCTCCCTAAAAGATGCGGCAAAGGCATCGTTCGAGTAATGAGGCTCTTTCACGGTTCCCTGCCCTCCCTGCTCAAGTCCTCTGTCACAGGCAGAGGCTTCCTTGGCAGAAGTACAAGCCCTGGTCCTTTCCTACCGCTTTGGCCACAGGCACCCCCAGGTTCCTGTTACTTCCTTCATTCCTGCACCCCCAGTTTCTTCCCTCTCCATCAGGGCCAGATCCCGTTTCCTCAATGGTCTCACCAAGTCCATCACGCGTCTGGCAATCCTGGCTGAGACTTGTCCTGTGATGCTTTCCCGAGCACCAGCAATTCCATCTAGGTGCACCATTCTCTGGCTTCTAGCGGACTGAGAGCAGCAAAGACAGCAACTGCTGCTGCAAACTCCTCCCTGCTTCCTCCGTATGTATTCCTTAACTTCTTTTTCTTTTGTCATTCTCCTTGAGTGATAACTATTGTCAGTGCCCACCCCCTACTTGCACTGATTGAGCCACAGATTCAGCTCCCAAAGAGATTGCCAGAGAGAGATGAATTTAGGCAGGTGATCTATGGAGATTTAAGGGGTGGACTGGGATATTTGAGATTATCCCTGACTCATTTTCTTGCAGATCTGATGCAAGAAGTGACTCAGATCCCTCCAACACAGTTTGACCTGATGGATGCGGCCGGCAGACAGCCAAGTGGCAGTGTGTGGAGCTCATGTTGTTTTGCAAATGGCATAAAGTTTATTTAATGCAGCGGGTGGCTGTCTATACCTGCCCTTAGCTCAGAGGCCTCTCACCTGAAAACAACCTGCATATCACTTAGCCCATCACCACTCGCAGGTGGAATTAGCCCCCGAGAGCCACCCACGGTGGAGGAGGTGGGTATTTCTGAGAGGTGATCTGCTTTCCCAAGGCAGGGCAAAAGTCACTTTCCTGTGATACTGAGTTGGCCGTGCTTGAAGCGCTTGCAGTCCCCAGCCCCACTGCAGCCAGCACCCCGCCCAAAAAACTCTCTCCCTCCTCTGGGCTCTCTCTCTTAGCAATCCTGCTGATATTAGTCTTAATGTAACTTTATTTTCTTGTCTGCTTTCTCCTTCTAGGTGTGAAAGCTGTCAGTAATAAATGACACCTGTTTCCTATGGGTCCCTTCAGTCTGTAGGAAAAAATCCTCCTTTCCCCCGGCTTAGCTGCAGGCAGGTATCTCCAGAGGCCGGTGGCTTAGGTAAGTTGCTCCTTCTGACTTGGTTCTCATTGCGCTGAGCTCTCAATGTCTGTCTTCCTTCTGGATGTGTCATGTTGACTACTGACAGCCACAGGTGAATGGCTCACAAGCGAATTGACGTTTGATTTTTAGACATTTAGAGGTTAGGAGATGAAGTTCATGGAAATTTGTCTCCCAGTACTTAACCTCCTGTGTTCTGCCAGCATCTCCCCTTATCTGCTGTGCTGCCCTCCAAGTCTCCGCTGCAGTCTGCTGCCTGCCCTGTTTTCCCTCTCAGCCAGGTTCTGGTTCAGACTGCACATTTTCTTCCAGCAGGAGACAAATTCCCACGACAGCTTGCACAGCCCTGCACCCCATCCCCATGCCCACGGGGAGTCCCCCGTGCTGGGTGCAGAGCTCCCCTGGGGCAGCCCTTCCCTTGCAGTCCCTAGAGAGGCGTATGGGCAGCCAAGCTGGCTGGAGACAGCATCAGCATTGCTGCTTCTGGGCTGGAGGGAGGCTGTATGATTGCTGCTTGAGTTGTGCTTTGTGGCTGCTAACTCTACCCGTACAGCCCTGAGATGTAAGGCGTGTCCTGACCCCTGCATTTTCTCTGGGGAAAATGGGGGCAGTGGTGCTCAGAGCCTCTGATGCGAGTTTCTTTTGGGCATGGCAGCAATCTCACTCTGCTGAATGCAGACTTGCCAGGTTAAGCCATTGTCCTTGAATGATTTTTCTGTTCTTGTTCCAATGCAGCTTCTAAATTAGAAACCCTACCACTTGCATATGATATGAGCAGAGATTTTGCAACACCGGGAGGCTGAGTCAGCCCGAGGGACAAGACCCATTTCTGCTGCTGAAAGGCTCAGTTGCATTCAGGTGCCCACTGCAATGGTTTCCATTCTCACCCCATCTCCCCAGGGGTTGTGCAATATTGGCAAACCCACCGGTCAGGCCGGTGTCGGACGAGCAGCCATCCCAGCATCGGCAGCTCTGTGGGGCCCCGGGCGCTGGGTGGCTCAGCGGCGACTCTGCTCGCTGCCTGCCCGTGGCTTTTGCCCCTGTCAGCAACAGCACATCCAAGGTAAATTACCTCTCTTTGGAACAGCTTTGGTTCAAGCTCAGGTTGGCAGCCTCTGTCTTACACTGAACCATTTTGATATAGCAGCAGGACACCATCTGGGTATGGAAAGCAGGCTGAAAACGCTTGCCATGATGGACCCTCTCCCATGACCCGCCACATATGTGTCTTATATGGACTAAAATTTGCTGCTCCCAATTTCCCTTCATAGTACCCTGCAGGGAAAGCAATCTGGTGCCTGTCCTTCAGATCCAGCCCCTTTTGCCAGTTCCTGCTTTTTAGGCTTCCTAGATAAAATCTAACGCAGCTTGATAAGGCTGTTCAGATCGGTGGTGGCTGTGCAAAAGGGTCTTGTAAAATAACAGTGTTTGGATTTCTGTTATCATCACATTTAGTTTCCGGTAGACCTTTCAATGGCTAAACCATTCTCAAGGACTAAAAACTCTTGATTTTTTCTTGATATTTTTTCTAGAACCTTGTAAACCATCATTTGCCTTTGGCACTATTAAAAGGTGAAGGAAGGAGTTTTACCACTACGGAATATCTATGTTTTGTTACAGCAGAAGGACACAGAGCCCAGTTCCTAGCTGAAGGTCTCTTAAGTTGTTCTACATCCCCCTGTTTGAATATATAGCATTGCCTTGGGATCAGCGCAGGGAAACCTCTAGCAGTTTGCCTGATTTACCTTCCACTCCCTGTACAACTGTGGTAGACCTGGGACTTCATGCTATGCTCATCCTGGGTCACAGCTTGCTCTCTTTTCAGAGGGTAAATCCTGCAGCTCTGTTAATGTATGGCTGCTCAGAACAGCCCCTTGAAGCAGCCTGTGTGGCTCCTCAGCAGGCACATGGACTTGAAGGCAGCCAAAGAAGGATCCTGGCACTTTTTCCTCTCAAAAGTGGGAATGAGAGAGGAGGAGGCTGCAATAATTGAGCTGGCAAAATTTTTGGTCTCCTGTCTGGGTCCCAGTGGGCTTCGAAGACAGTCAAGAAGTGCCAAGTCCTTGGGCTGGCCCTGTCCCACACGAAGTCTGCCTTCCAGTGTGGCTCAGCAGCCTCTGCTCAAGGTGATTTTTCGGCATTTTTATTCCATTCTGCACTTCTTGTTCTGGGTTGCTGAAGCTTTCCTGCTGGCTCATATTTTTATGAGAACTTGTCTCACTCATTGGGCTCTGATGACTGGGCCACCTTCCCATCCCCATTTCCAGAAAAGCCATGCTCACCTGGGACGCCTGGATGCGGTCCGGCTCTCGCCCCGGCAGACTGCAGCTCCACTGGCAGCTCAGCCCAGCCCTTTCTGGAAAAACTTTTTCAGACTCTTGTTCCCTTTTCACAAAGCCTCTGTCTCTCTCAATTTTTTGGTCCAACGTCAAGCCCAGTGGTCCCTCTGCCTAAGTCTGATGTTAAACCATTTGCCGCAAGAAGCCAGTGCAGCTGCTGGGGTGCCTTCAGAACTTTCTCTGTTCCTGCCTGTGTCCAGCTCCTTCAGCTGCCTTGGGGCCTTTCTGCATCATGTGCTCGGACTTCTTTCCCTCCCATCACCCCCCAAAACATCACCGTCTTTTGGCTGCCCCACGAAGCTTCCTCAGTTCTCCTCCTCCAGAGAAGATCTAAACATTTCCATGTATTTATGCTGACTGATGGGTCCCTGGGATTTTTGTAGCCTTTACTTCTCTTGCCCAAGCCCATTTGTAGTAGGCAGTGCCCAAACAAAATGAAAAAATTGAAGACTTGTTGAAATACTGTCCTCCATCTCATGTAAACAGGGGGGCAAACAGGTCTTCCATCCATTGCTTTGCTGCTGCACAGTGATGTCCCCTCTATTTTAAAACGGTTTTGCCTGAAAAAAATTATTGAACAGCTTTTTGAGCAGACTTGCACTGATTTCATTGCCAAACTCTTGCCATTTCTACACACTGAAGGCCTGATCCTGGCAGTGCTGAGCCAATTTGCGGTGAGGCATGGTTATGCTTGATTCCCCAGTAAAGTCTGTTTCGGCGTTGCGCAACGTGTCTGTTCTCCGGGAGGGCCGTGCGCAATCTCCGATCAGGACAGACGTCTGAGCTTGATCCGGCTGGAATGACGTCAAAGGTTGCAATATTGTACCTCCTCCCGGCGCTGGCAGAGCCCGCCCTGGGGCTGTGCTGCTGCAGCAGCTGCAGCTGCGCTTGAAGCCCCGCGGCTGCTGCTGCTGGTTCGACCCATGCAGCTCAATTAATAGGTTACCAAATGGCAGCACAGGCAGCCCGTGTTGCTTTGCACAGTGGAGATCTGCTTACATGCTTAACTCTTCCCTGCAAACTCCTTCTGCTCCAGAAACCTCTGACTGAAAGCGAATGGAAGTCACTTTTAAAAGGAGCATCCTCCGATGCTGGCCTGTGAGCAGACCAAACACCAGCAAACTCTCAGCCGTTCCCGTGCTTGGAGCTCAGGCTGGCACAACAAATGCCATTTATCATGGAGCTGCAGCAGGCAGCACGACAGAGGGTGCCAGTAAGGCACTGGCTGTGGTTTGGCACCCATCTCCGTGGCACTGGTTAAGCAAATAGGAGTACCTTATCTATGAGCAGCTACTTCAAATGCTTGCTGGTGAGGTCTGCTGAAGGCAACAGTGGCAGTCAAAGCAGCAGCCTCAGCGTGCACCCAGCTAGCCACGGTGAAACACGGTTGGCAGACAGGCTGCTACGCCTGGCTGTTTGCAGCAGAGAAGGCTTCCCGGTGCTGCAGGGAGGGAACCCTGAAGCACCCCAGCCTTCTGCTCTCCCCAGAGGCTATGGCAGGGCAGGAGAGCTGGAGACGGCGGCGTTGTGCTGCTCAGCAGGACGTGATTCACTGCAACCTCTCGGCAACATCACCAGCATTGCCTGTGCCTCGGTGGCCCTCCGCCAGCCCTACCCTCTGGTAGGGCAGCTGCTGACATTTCACATCTGCCAGACCCAGTCTGAAGTGGGCTGATTTCAGCCCTCGATGGGTGAAATTATTTTTCTGGTTCGGCTGGCTGTGCGCTGGCCCAAGCTGCGTCTGTTTTGACAGCTCTGTACATAGGTCAAGGGGAAGGAAGGAGTGTTTGACGGTTTCAGTTTTTATATGAATGCCCAGGATGTTCTTAATTTCTTCTCAGAAAGGTGGTGACAGATTAAGAACAGCTCCCAAGTTTCGATTTTGGAAATACTGGGATTTTCCAAGCTGTAAATCCAGCGGGAGGAGTTCCAGCGTGCCTGCGGCTGTGCACAGTGTCCTCTCCTTCGAGCAGCTCAGTGCTTTTCGCTGGTAGCTGCTCCCTGGGCGCTGCCGCATGGGGCGAACACCCTGTGGAAAGTAACTGTGGCAAGCGGGCAAGCAGCAAAAAGATGAGCTGAAATGTTAACAGGAACATTTATGATGGCTCGTTAAGTGAAGACACTATAAGATGTATAAAACTGTATTTAAGAAAAAGAACCAAAACTTGCTAAGTTTAAAAAAAAGTGAGAGCCTGGTTTTTAACATGTAGGAGCAGAGGTAAGGTATCTTGAAAAAGTTTGTAATTTTGAGCTGGATATAGGACTGAGACAAGTCTTGAAAGTAAATATTTAATTACTGAATCAATTCTGATAAAGACCCAGAGTTTGCAATGGATTTTTTATCCTCTGCTGAGCCCACCTGTGAAATTCCCGGTTAGTGCTGGTGTTGGTGTGGATCCCATCAGCAAATAACTTAAGCTTGCGATTATAATTGATTTTACACGCGAAAAGTGAAAAATTCGACATCCCAGAACCAGCGTCCTTTCTGTCTTCTCTGATAATGACTATCTTATTTCTGGGCATAAATGTGCAATTAGTTTTCTTGACTGGTCACCCTAGCAAGGTTGTGAGGAGAAGGGCTGGTGCTACAATACTTTGCTCTTTGCAGAGCAGATATTAGCCAGTATTTACCTTAGGGGCTGTGATATTTAGACAAGAATTCTGAAGAGAATCACAATAGTGGACTTCAGGTAACCCTGACAAGTTTGCATGATCAATGCGTAACTGTAGTAAGAGAGTTGATACTTGTTGATTGACAGGAGCCACAGCGCTATCTAGAGAAGTGCCCTACCACCTGCATTAGTTCACAGGATGATCACAATTAAATGTAAGTTTAAGCAAACAGAAAACACCCAAACCCTCTAGATCTAAATGTTGCCCAGGAACTGGGGTAAATTGGCTTTGGAGCCAAGAGTGGTTGCTGCGCCATGCCTCTCAAGCAGACAGACCCCAAATCCACTTCCTCAAACACTGGGTGACGTGCAGAGGTTTAGAGCTATCTTTTCCCTAGGAAAAAATGAATTATCTCATAATTAAGTAGAGGTTATGAAAGAGTGAAATGTTTTAATAAGGTGTGATGTTCTCTCTCATTCAGTGCTCACAGGTTCTCATAGGAGCTGCCATATTCCCTGTGCCATTGGCACAACTTGGATGTCCTGAAAAAAAGACTTTGTCATCATCTTCTTTTTGTATATTCTCCACCAGACAATTGAAGTGCATTTTATGAACATCAGTTTGTTCAGTATTGTACAATGTCAAGATCATTATCGTTAGGGAACAGGTGGAGAAACCGAAGAGCAAGGAGATGAGGTGAGTCACTTCCAGCCATATGGACATTTAAATAGGAGTGGAATTAGGAAAGGAGGTGGTTTCCTCTCAAGCAGTGTTTATGGGAAAAAAGATATGCCAGTAATCTGAATTTAGCTCTCTGTTATTTCTTGTGACACCAGTAGGGATTAATACTTTGCTCCCAAACACCTACAGAAAAAGAAAATATCCATCTTTAGATCACAGGATGTATGGCTAAATTCCCACAAACTTTTTGACAAGTCCAAGGTTGGTGTGAATGAAAACATTTGCTATGATCACATCTGTATTTTGAGGAAGAATGATCCAGTGAATGATCCAGAAGAATGAACCAGTGTTTTCTTCATCACTTACTTTGCTATTCAGTATTCATCAGATGAGAAAATAGATTACATCGCAATGGATAATTTTTTAAATGAGCAATCCATTTGTTTGGGGGTTTTTTATTTGTTTAGTTGTTTTTAATTATTCTGCTGAGAATATCTGCCCTGTGACAAGCAAAGCAGTCAGCTCTCAACAGCGAAATAAATCTCAGTCCAGGGCAACGCAAATTGGGAAGAAGCTCCAGAGAGTGGTGCTATTTGAAATAAACTGAAAAACTATTTTGAAAGCTTGCAGGGAAGAATGGAGTTTTGCCAACTATTACAATTGGACTTCAGAGTAACTGCTGAGTGGGTAATTAGTCCCTCAGGAACATGGGAGTCTGGACAAATGTAAGACAGAATAAGAGGGAAAAAAAGCGTATGAAGAATTAACTTTAGAAAACAAGCTAGAACATTAGTCACCAGAGGGATATAACTCAACGTTCGTTTCACATTTATTTCTGTGATGAACAGAAACATTGTTCTTAACCCCTGTACTGAAGCAGGAAACAGGAACCTTCTTGCTTTTTAGGGCAGCTGGAACTGCTTTATTGAAGTTCATTTCTTTGATAAGAAATGTGAAGGGGTGGGTAATGTGCTGAACATTCTGCAAAGCTAGAAAATGGGACTTATATTTCAGTGGAGCAGGGAGAGAAACCACTGGTGGAGCTGGTCGATTTATTATGTAGTGTCTGTTGTGGTCTTCAGTGACTCCCCTGTCATGAAGACAGAGCAATTAGTCAAGGTTTAAAAGATAATGTCCCCCCCCAGCCTTATTTTCCTCTGTGCTGAGCAGCACCCCAGCTGTAAGGAGGTGATTCACCTACACAATGTACTGGAGGACCTTGGCATACCTCTTTGCTGGGTTTACAAAGACTTGAGGAAACACAACTGCAAAGAAAGCTCAAAGTATGTGAGAGGCTTTCGAGGTTATATAGTGCACTTGTGGTTGGTCCTGCCATTTCAGAGCTCCTGATTCATAGTCCTATGCTGTAACTATTGAACTATAGACTTATTCATAGAGTTTCTACACTCGGCTTTGGTGGTTCATTGCTCCCATTATTATCTCAACAGCAGCAATTTGCTAATCAGTCCTTTTCATAGAACAGGACTAGTATTTCTCTGGATGTTTGGTGTTTAGAAAAAAGAAGAATGTAATTCGTGTGACTCTGGAGAAGAAGGAAGCTTTGCAAAAACATCGAGTATATTCAGGTGTGAATCTATATAAATGGGTCATATTCACTGAACCATGTGTTGGGACGGTTATATTGTAACATCACAGCTGAAGGTTCAGGACCAGACCCACAGACCTAGCTCTTCCCAGTTTTGAGGACTTTATACTATGGGTTGAGTCAACCTCCTTACTGGGCTCTCACTATGTCGTTGGCCAAGTGATAGGCTCCCACTTGACCGTTCTGCACTGGTATGCCCAGGAGCACTGGCTATTGGTGTCACTGTGTTGCATTTCTGACCTGGCAATGCTTCACTGTGACGTGAGCAAAGGTTACTGGTGTTTTCATGTAGGCTCTGTGTTTACTACTTAAGGTGAGCGAGAGGCTCTGGATTCCGTTGGTTGGGTCATCCTCTCTGTTTCCCAATTTAATGCAAACGGCCAGACAGGGAAGCAGCTGTTCCTTGAAAACACTCAAATTCTCAGGAGAGGTGTGCCAGTTTCTGGCAGAGGTGGTGCTGGCAATGTGCGATGGACAGAATGAGGCCATAGTTGTTCAGTCTTGTAAACGCTGTCTTCAAAATCACCATCTCCTCTCACCGCCTTGAGCCACTTCCGTAGAGTGCTCAGCACAAGGTTCCTGCACAAACACACCCAGCTCTGGCGTATTCCTTCCAGGAGAGGGCAGGGGAATACAGATTATTGCAGATCCACTTCTGAACCGGAGCCAACGTTCATCATGTCCCAGATCTTCCGGTATGTCGTCCAGTCTATTTTGCTTTCCTGAACTCCCATGAGCAGAGGTAGGTGCTGAATGTCCTCGAAGTGAGTCAGTGGGTTTTGTCACATTTACAGACCTGCCTGCCCCTAAGTTGTCTTCAGGAGGGATAGCTTGGGCTAGACTGCTCCCCTTGCTCTTGAACCTCTCGCAATGAACCTTGTGTGTCACGTTGAAGGCATTGGCTTCTGTGCAGCTCCAGGACCAGGGTTTAAACAGCTGAGCCCCAGCTCTGCTGCATCATCTCACCATCAAGCCAGGAAAGGCAGTGATGGCACAACTTGGCTGTCACACACTCGGCACACCCACATCCCTGCAGAAGGCGGTCTGATTCCCTCGGCCGTTCATAACGCTAGCAAGTACAGCTCTGCTCATGAGTGCTTTTGCTAACAGATTAAAATGCAAGGGTTGTGCATGGAAACCCAAGGTTGGAGCTGGACCTGGTTAAAGGCCTAGAGAAACCAGCCAGAAAGTCAGCTGACGTTTTGTCCCTCTGTATCTTAACAAACAGAAAGTTTGAGATAAAATCAGAAACTCTCCCCACTGTCTTTAATAGTCCAAAGAGTATTAACATAAAAAATCGTAAAATTAGTTTCTTCCAACTTATCTCCCCCTAGACCTATGACTGACTTGAAAACACAACATAATTTCCAAACTAATCAAGGAAATAAAAAAAAAAAATTAAAAATCAATGAACTCTTGGCCCTGCAGCACAGATGCCCTTGCAAGGCCAAAGAATTAAGTCCTGCGATTGTTGTTTCCACCTTGTCCTGCAGAACCACAGTCAGGGATAAACACATTCTTTGTGTCAATATTTCTGTAGTACCGAGAGAACTTGCAGTCCTTATCTGCAAGTGTCAAGGACTTCTAAGTTAAAGTGATCGTAACACTATCAGAGAGCCTGACAGGCTTTTTTGTTCCCTCTGTGTCCGTGTAACTGTTCTGGTGCTGAACGCTGCAGCCCAGCTGAGCTCGGCCGGGCACGGCCACCGGCTTTGTGGTACGCAGGAGGGATCCGTCTGCAGGAGACTGATTAAAAAAAAAATTAAAAAATCCCAAAATAGATTTTGAACTTCCTTTTAATTTTTTCTTTGCCTGATTATTTTTGCTTCTTCCATTGGAAAGGCGCAGCCTTGATTTGTAAATCACATGGAAATGTGCAAGTAATCAATTCAGCCTGACTAACCCTTGCTTTGCCATGTGGCCAGTTTGCTTGTTAGATCGTTAATAGTTTGCTGCTGCAGTAGATGGGGAATAGCAGGGGCTGGGGTGCAAATACCACAGGTGACCTACAAAGACAGCAAAGCACTTACCCTGTGCAGCACAATCCCTCTTTTTGCCCATCTGTGAAGTTCAAACACTTTCCCTTCCAGTCCCCTCAAAAACGAGAAGTAATTTGTACCACAAAGCTGCTCAAACAACACACAGAAGGTGGGAAAACATGAGGCAGGGAAAATCAGTCTCTGTAGAGCCACATATGGAAAGGCAAAGTGTGGGCAGAGCCAAACAATGCTTAGGCGTAAACTGCTGAGCGCAGAGCCGACCCACGAGCCTTTTGCCGCCTTTCCCACCTTTAATGGGTCTGTGCAACGTGGCAGAACAACTCAGGAGCAGCTTCAGCCTAACGTTTCTTTTTAACTTTATAACGCAGCGCTATTATTGTCTCCAGGAAAATTCTAAAAGGCTTAAATGTTGAGGTTTATTTGCCTTTCCTGACTGGATCTTTAACATACAGCCATCAGAAGAAAGACTGTGAAAAGCACCTTAGCTTTACGTTAGCCCCTGTGTTTGACTGGGCTGTAGGAATGCTAGAAAGGTTGTCTCAGCAGGGAAACCAGTTTGGCCAAAGTTCTCTCCCAAAAGGTGGCAAAAGAGACAATGGAAAATCCCCAAGGAGGACCAAGGGACAGAGGTAATAACAGATTTTTAAAGGACTTCATGAAACGATGAATGGAGGGAAGGAAATCACTTAGCGATGCACAAGAAGGATGCCACAGGGGAAAAGACACGTGTATTTTGTCACAGGGAGTGGGGGCTCAGTTTTGCTGCAGTGCCAAATGAAGGATGCTGATGTGAGGCATCCATCACAACTGCACAAAAGTCATCCCCAAAAGCCTGTCCCAGCCCAACAGCTGTTCCCAGTTCTCATCAAAAGCTGGCAGCCAAAAGTGATCAGAAGTCACCACGTTTGTCTAGATCTGTGCACTTCTGCTGCTGTGAGTACAGTCTCGCAGTGTTCCCAAAATCTTGAGTAAAACACTGACACTCGTCAGTTTGCTTTCACTGTCACGGGGCTCCGAAGAATTAGCCAGTAAACCACAGGTTGAGAAGTGCACTCATACATCACGGAGGGGTGGAGAAGTGGCTGAGTCTGCCCAGAGGCTGGCACCTACCACTGTAGCTTGTAAATCTCAGTTTTGGGTTCAAGCCCCAAAGTGTGCCTACAGACCCCAAAACCAGGACTGTGGTTCGAGGCCCTCACAGTGGATTCGTGGGTACAGCAGTGTGATCATCCCGAGAAAGAACATTTCTCAGATAAAAACTATGCTCAGAAAAGGAGCTGTAGAGGATGAAGCTGTGGACAGCTTTCTCCAAGGATGACTCCAGATCGGGGCTCCAAGTGACAGTGGCTTTTGCCTGTTTTCCAACTATTCTCTGTTGTACAACAACAGGTTGGTACAGAAGTGACATTCTTTGTGCTGGTGAGACATCAGAACTTGTGCTACCACATATTCTGATTGTTTGGTTTTAATGTGTCCCTTGTCTCTGTCTAGAAATTTTGTCTGGGCAGAAAAAGAGGACTTTGGATATTTGTCCAGGGTGTCCTCATGCCCAGTGCCTGGTCAGGGCAGTAACTTCTACAAGGGCGCTGGACACCAAGAAATGCCTAAGGCATGATTGCTGAGCGTATGCACAAGGGCACAGCTGATCCTGTGTGCATGGCAGGGGGGATCTTGGACATACACAAAAGGTTTGGTGCGTCCAAAACTTGTCACGCGGTTCGTGAGCGAGCTCAGGTCAGGGCTTCATCCTGGATGCTCTGGACTCACTTCCCAAGCACTGTGTGCTGCATGACTGCGTTTTTAATATTTTTTTTTCCAGGGAAATCTCAGGGAGAGATACAGAAGCCTTAGTTACACTTGCCTGATTATTTCCATTGCATTTCACCTCACAGTGATCACTGTTGCCTTGTATTGAATGAGTAACATGTTCTGTAGGGTTCTTCAGTCATGAAGAAGCATCAGATCCCTCCTCCATTGCAGCGTGCTGCTGTACAAGGGCTGGCACGGCACAAGGGAAGGTGGCCGGACATCTTCGGTAGCAGCACATGTTTGGACCTCTTTGAGCTCACCAAAAAGAGCACATCTTTGTATGGCTAGCTTCAGCAGCAGCTAGCGGCAGGGTCCTGCAGCTGCGTAGTGGGCAACGCACCCAGCCTTGAGTGGTGCTTTCAGGTTGTGGGCCTAGGATGGATGGGACTTGAGAAGCAGAACCGGGACACACACCGTTTTACTTCCATGTGAGGTAAGTATAGGGTTTCACTGCCTCTCCAGCAATTTACAGAAAGTCGGAAACTACTGTAACTACAATATAAAGAAATTCTCTTTTGCACATGGAAAAACATAGTTTAGAGAAACTTCTAATATGTACCAATGCATATGTAGGTCATAATAATGATAAATTTAAGATTTTAACTTTTGGTTGTTTTCATGGTAATAAAAATCATAAGGGAATTTCATATCTGTACAGCTATCAATTCAAATTCCATTTAAGCCCAGTCTTTGGGTTTGGGATTTTAGCTGTTTCTGAATCTCATGCCCTTTGCGTTCCATCAAGCTAAACTTCACCTACTCAGGGAACACGGTTTTTAAATGAGAAAAAACACTAAAGCAAGGTTTGCCAAAAATCTGTTTTGGGTAAAAATGTTACAGGCCAGTGTTTTTGCTGATGTAATGCTTTTCACATCAGTGAAGTTACACTAATGCAGAATTTGGCCTCAGTGTTTTTGTATAAATGTAGTATGTAGGAATTTGATGAGCATATATTTCTGCATTGTTCACAGAGATAATGTGAAGAGGAAGAGCAAGGTCTGTGTGTGAGAGAGGAGCCCTGAGCACCCCCGGGCACTTTGGCGATACCCGCCGGGGTGAGGCAGCCCTTCTGGGGTCACCCTTGCGCTGCCGGCTGGTCGAGGCCGAATGTCCTCTTGGGAAGGGACTGGTTTACATTTGCCAAACTGTGAAATGTGTTACTGGCAATTCTACAGCAGTGCAGATGGAGGACATTTTTGCCAGTTGAAGGCTCTGGGCTGGAGTTGAAAAGAGAAGAGGCTGCGGCTTGGTTCTGCCACGGACGTTTGGTTTGACCCTCACTGCCTCATTTTCCCCATAACGTCATAAAATGAGCAAATACCTCGTTCTTTTCCTGCAGAACACGGAGGCCCACAGTCCTGCAGTGGGCGAGCAGGAATGGTTCTTTGTCCCATGTAGCCCTCAGAAAGGCGCACAGACCTGTTTTCACGAGACTGCATCCTGATACCCCCGGCTGCATCTTCCCAGGGGCCTGAAAAACAGAATCCTGAATTTGAAAAACCACTGACTGAGCAGAAAAACTCTGTGCTGCTGCAGCTGGCACTCCTGCACGCTTCCTCAGCTGGGCTTCACCGCTGCAGGAGTTAAACAGAGATCCTCATCCATGCCGAACATTTTGTATAGTATATATATTGTGTGTATATAGAATCATAGAATTACTGGATTGTTTAGGTTGGAAAAGACCTGTAAAATCACAGAACCCAACCGTAAACATAACACCTCCAAGACCACCACTAAATCATGTCCCTGAGTGCCACCTTAGTGTGCTCCAAATAGGGAACAGGATAAGAACAAAACAGTCTCCAAAAAAATCTGTGTATTAGAACCTTTGGGGTAAAAAATCTGCATTTTGAGCAGAGAGGAAATAAAGCGTTCACAGAATGATCTCCCATCAGTTCCTTCACCACTTTTTACACAAAGAAGCTTTTATATCCACAAAGCTTTTTATTCAATGTTTTCCCATCTTACATTTCTAATTATATATATGTGAATATGTATTTATATATAAAAATACTAATGACTGCGATAGGACTGGGGGGGTACCCCAAACCCCAGTACTTTGCAGCATGCTGGAAATCACCCCACCAAGCTCCAGCAGGCAGGCAGGGAAGGGTGGACCTGCTGATCTGCAGGGTCCCGCACCCCGCCAGGAGCCTGTGCGTGGCCGGGGGCTCGCACCCCGCAACCTCCCCCCGCCCAGGGGCTCTCCCGCCCGCCCCTGTGCTGACCCTCCGGGCACCGCCCCGGGGGCCGGGCCGGGCCGGGCCGCGGCTCCCATTGAG
>Ga0065711_1038648_pt1 | contig 18553 bp, 18 predicted proteins | sample Hoacrofraction12_FD_59098 | JGI IMG/M metagenome (GOLD analysis project Ga0065711, IMG submission 59098) | Hoatzin crop microbial communities from Cojedes, Venezuela - Epithelial fraction 12 v2 (version 2) | ecosystem: Host-associated > Birds > Digestive system > Esophagus > Crop | place...
GCCCCGCCCCCTCCCAGGCACCGTCTGCAAAGCGGCCGCCCGCGTCTGGGCGTCAGGCACCGTCTGCAAAGTGCTGCGCGCCACCGAGCGCGCACCGCCCACCCGTGACCCGCGGCGGGAGAGGGGGGAGCGCGGCGTGGCCCACGCCGGTTACCCTGCGCTGGGCGCCGGTCACGGTGTGCGGGCAGCCACCCACCCGCGCCCCGCCGCCGGCTGTGCACCGCTGATCCTGCACCGGCAGGGACCGTGCGTCGTGCTCCAGTAACACAGCAGCCACCCCAGTCACCCCGCACGGCACCCCAGTCACCCACCATGGGACCCCAGTCACCCAGTACAGCATGGCAGCCACCCAGCACAGCACACCAGTCACACCAGTCACCCAGCATGGCACCCCGCATGGCACCCTGCATGGCATACCAGTCACCCACCATGGTGTGGCAGGCACACCAGTCACTCAACATGGCACCCCAGTCACCCAGCATGGCATGGCAGCCACCCAGCACAGCACATCAGTCACCCAGCACGGCACACCAGTCACCCAACATGGCACCCCAGTCACCCAACATGGCATGGCAGCCACCCAGCACAGCACACCAGTCACCCCAGTCACCCAGCATGGCATCCCATTCACCCTCGCGTCCCTCCGGCCCCACGCTGCACACCAGGCGTGGGTGCGGCACGGGGCTGTGCGTAAGAGCGTGCACAACAGGCAATATATGGCCCCAAGAAACCAGCCCTGGACGTTGTCGGTGCCGGGCTGCCAAAGCGTCGCACGGCTGGCACTGCGCTGCCGCAGCCGATGCGGCACACGGAGCAGGGACACGCTGCTGGTGGCACCAGGCAATAGCTCCATTAGTGGCAGAGCTGAAGGACACAGTGTTGAAGGCAGGCCCTAAATCCACATCTACGTGTACAAAGTACTCACGTAGGAGATTTAAAACGGTTTGGGATTCCCTCCTTCCCTGGGCAGCGCTCCTTTGGCGGTCACTAGCGCCTGCTGATCACGGGAGAGGGGAACCCAGCACTCCTCGATCTGCTGGATGCCCAGGACCTACAGGCTCTCTGCCCGTGGGTTTCTCCCCCAGCCTGCTGTACAGGTCTGCTGCCCACAGGTGAAGCCCACCTGGGCATCAAACCCTTGCGCAAGGGCCCACCGGAGCCCCAAGGTGCCTTGAGGGTCGGCCGCCGCTCAGCCCCCCACGGGGCTGCTGCCGCCCTTGGCACAGCGCATCTCCCCGACTCGTTGCGGGAAATCGGCGGTCCCCGAGCAGCAGCAGACGGGGATGAGAAATGCTTCCAGGGTTCAAAGACAATCACTCTCCTCAGTCGCGTTAAATTTTCAGCAGCAATTATAGACCCAAAGACCGTTTGTTCATTTGAAAAATCCCTCTCTTTTCACATGTCTCCTCTCGTGCTTGAGAAGTGCCCGCTGTACTTTGGGTCACGAATCAGAGACTGTGAACCTGGATTTGTGCCGGTAATCCTTTCGCTCCCACACACGGAAACAAACCATCTCAGTATCGGACACGGTTAGCGTTCCTGCATCGTCCCAACCTGGCCTGCAATTTTACGACTCCCAGAATCACCATTTTTCCTAAAGCTTCTGCTGCTGGAGGCATGTGATTAAGCTATAATTTATTTTTTTTCCCCATGTTATAATCCAAGAAAGGCTCATTATTCTTGAAATCTGACTCATTTTTTTCCCTGAGCATTACCAGTTGGCAATACAGACAGCTTACCATCAGTACAAAATGTGACTGCTGAAACATTTGTTCTTCAACTCCACTTGAATCTACTATCACGTCTTAATGTGACCTTTTAAAGCTCAGAAACTGTCTATTTTAAATAATCAGCCCTGACATGTGTTGAAGATATTTTTAACAGACTGTTTACAGGAATTCTGGTTTCTCTTCTGCTATTTTTTTCCTTTTCAGCAGCTTCTCTCTTCATCATCTCCAAGTTTCACATATAGGACCGTACTGAACACTTGTAGGACATTTGCCCACGTGGCCTGTGAGAAATCAGACAACAGCAACCGTAGGGAAGGGAAAAATGAACTGAAAGTCAGAAAAATAGTTGCAAGCTGCTGGATTAAAGATCCAAGACCTCCAGGAAGAACCGCAGGGAAGGACCAATTAGCTGGTTTTCCTCTGTGTTATTGAGAGCAAAACAGCACCAACAGGTTTGAAGCAGTCACTGGGAAGAAGGGCGAGTGGTGTCCACGTGGCATTATGTCAAATGCATCCAACGTCGGGCATGTGCTAGGCATGCCGGTTCAAAAAGGCCATCTCCACGCCATGCCAGGCCGGTATAAATCTACCCAGAGTTGTTCATAAAACTCTGAAAGGTTAATTTTGTATTCTCAGCTCTTAAGTTCTCTTGCCACGCAGCGGGCACGTGCTCCATGCTGCTGTTTCTGGCGAATTTGCCAGAAACATCATTCCGTGCTCCTGCCGAGCTGAGGGTCTGCCTCGTCCTGCTCGGCGAACGGTGCGGACCCCAGGCTGGTATTCATTCACAACCGCCGCACCGTGGTCCGGGTTTCACGCAGGACTCATCCGCTGAGCGCAGAGGGGAGAGGAATGATCACTTTTTGTACAATTGCAGGGGCTGATCTCTGCCGCAGGGACATGGCAGCTCTGTCCCCAGTTAAGAGCTCTGCAGTAACAACACACAGGGTCAAGTGCGGCAGCTACAGCTTCACTCCAAGGTAAGCACCAGGCGAAGAAAAAAAATTGGTATCTAAAGCTGATGTGGACATAGTTGTGGATAACACAAACTGACTTTCATTTAAAAAATTAGTATTTGCCACATTGGACACGCCCTGCAGACTACCCATGGTTAGCAGAAAACTGTAGACAGCAGAAAGACAAACGGACAGGAGGAAAGGACGACGAGTTTTCAGGCATTCTGCATCACACAAGGGCTGGCTGAATGTGCAAGTCTGCAGGATGAGGAGTGTCCAGAGCTCACAGGAGGGAGGAGAGACTGCCTGCAGACCGGGATAAAAATCCCGGCGTGCTTGGCTAGTGTTAAGGGCCGCTGTCTATTATGCATTTACCAAAGCCAAACCCAACGTGCGGTTTTCTTTTCGTCATTTGGCTGTACCCCCGTTACAATGACCACTCACATGAACACCACCTTTTTATATCCCTTTTCTTCCACAAAGACTTTTTTGAGCCCTTAGTCTTAATTATCAGTCTTTCATAGCTCCACCTCTTGGCATTTATCCTCACATCTTTTTTTCAGGCTGTTTCCTCTCTTCACCACTCCAGGTACACCACCCTTGCACATCTGCTCACCCTCTCGGCATCCCTTTACACAACGGACACGGTTGGAAACACCGGCTGTGCAGCTCCTGACCATCTCCCTTCCAAATCCCTTCTCCACACCCACCTGCTGCATGAGAAATTCAGCCGATGTTCACAGCCTCGCCGAGACCGCTGGTCAGCTTTTGGAGGAAAAAGGAACAGGGGGAGAAAGAGGAAGAGGATGACAACAAGCAAGTAACGTAACCACAGTGCCTTGGTGTTTACAGGATTGCCCAGCAAGAACGCTTTCAACTGCCAGCGGAGCACCTGGAGAAAAAACCACCCTGCCTGCCCTCCTGGGTCCCGAGCCACACAGACAGTGACAATTTTAGTAAATACTAACATTTTTGAAGCTGAATTCACCACCTCTACAGACAAGGCCAGAAGTAACCTCTGTTACCCTCCACTTGCTGGGGCATGGGGTAAACAAACAAATTAACCCCCCCCCAGCAAACTCACCACATTTAATTGCACCACAAAGCAAACAGGAAGCGAGAGCAGTTTTAGGAGAGCTGAAACTATTTGCTCCATGTGGTTACCACTACCAAACAGGCGGGAAACCGCGCTTGTGCTTCAGCTATGCAGTTGGTCTGCAAATACGGCTGGTAATTTGCTCTTATTTAAAAGTCAAAAGAGGGTTTTTTTTGGCAACAAGATCTGAAATAGGATCACAGCCGCGTGAAGCGTACAGCCCTGATCCACACCGGCTGTCGCAGAGGTGAGCAGCGGAGCTCATCTGTGTAAGCACAGCCAGAGGACACGGCCCCCGCTGCGAAATGCCTACGGCCAAACCAAGCAGCACTTCAAGATCTGGAGCTCACTCTTTCTTTTTGCACCTTACATGAAAGGTCTCTGTGCTCTAGCATCACACTACACTGCTACAGGCTTTTCCTTCTTTGGGGGGATTTCTTTAAGCACACATATATAGGGCACCTAGGCTCTCTTGTAAGCAAGCAATGTGCACACTGAGGGGCAATGAAGACATTAGGATAAACTGTACTATTTTAACTGCGCCTTCCAGCCGCCAACTGCTGTATACGTTTATTTTTGTGTTTTGAACTTTCCAATTCTCCATCTTCAAACAGCCAGAGCTGCCACAGCCTTACCAATTTTGGTGACCTTCATAAACAGCTTAATATTTCTTTATTTTGCAGATGTTTGTTCAAGTAGGGCACAATGTAAAAGGTGAGGGGAAGACTCGACCTTCACCCCTTTCAAAATCAGTGCTAGTGCTCTACGGAAAGCACTGACTAATCTAAACCAACTGCAGATCCAAAACCTCCTAAACTTTCTGGGGAAATTCAGATATGAACTCACAATTTTAATGTCAAGCCCCACGTGATTATTCATACAGCAGCGCAGTAGGACATCAGTGATAACATGCACCAACTGCTCCACTAGCCAGAAGTACTATCAAAACAAACACTCATCCTAGGGAAACCAAGCTCTGATCTAGCACGGGGAGTCCGGCAGCACCAACCTAATTTAACATAAATTCCTGTTTAATAGCAATATAGCATTACCACTAATAAAGAGTAACTAGTGAATGTTGTTAATATATTCAGAACACATACTTTCATTTGTCCTGCCTAAAAAAACTTAAATAATATGTGCTGTAAACTCTCCATGCTTGTGCTTTTCCTCCTTTGTTCTTGATAGACAAGAAAACCAAGGTGCAGAAATGAATTGGCCAAAAGTCACATAGGGGGATGGTGGAAATATCAGGTTAGACCTCTGGAGTCCTCGCTAAAGGACTTGTATCAATAGGATAATGTAAATTTACTTGTAGAACATCTATATATTCAGTCAGGAGAAGCAGAATGATGATGAAGAAAAGTGGAGGAAACAGTGACTTAAAAAGCTAATTAGGTCCACAATAATTTTAGCAGGTTGGGAGGTGACTGGGCAAAGGACAGCAAGTGCATCGGGACCCATGACCGGTGGAAACAGAGAGGCAATGGACAACGACCTCCTGTGCAAGAGCTGCAAGGAAGACGATCCCACAGTTCCTGTGATGATGTTGGCTCCTGCCACGGCTGCGAGGGCGCAAAGCAAATTTCCCTGGGCTGAGCAGCAGACTCGGGGAACACGGATTTGCAGCAGCCAGCAGTGCGAGATAGCAGGGCAGTAGCCCCTGACATGGGTCTCTGGAGAGAAGAGAAACTAGCAAAAGGCCGTGTTGAATAAAACCGAGAGGAGAAATTCACCACAACACCTTCTTAAAATGAAGACTAAAACTACCACCTTTCTCAAGAGGTCACTATCACACGTCTCAGGTTCCACTTTCCCCCAGCCCAAGTCTGACAAAAGTGGCACAAATCCTGCTAAGGACAAGGCAGGGGACAAACACCAGGCAAGGATATGTAAGGAAACAAACCCCAAAGGATCACAAGCACATTTACCAGCTCTACCCAGTATGGGTTGCATTAACCTGGGGGACTGCAGAGGGACAAGGGCCTCGCCGAGCACCCAGCTCTCTGCTGCCCTGGGCCGATCATCTCCTCGCACTGCAAACTTGTCACCTCCTGACACACACATCCTTACCCAACCCCAAAACAGATGCTGGTTTTCTCCTATGCTTCATCGATGCTCAAGCAACCTTCCCAGGAGGCGGATATTTCTCTGAAGAAAAATGCGGCCGTTCTTTCATGGCTTGGACTTTGGGACAGCCAAGTGTGCTGTGGCTATAACACGAATTGTTTTTCTTTCAAGAGCAAGGCCATACTTTGCTTGTTGATATTGTCACAAGAGATATTTCAGAGAAGAAAACCGGGACAAAGCCTCAGCACGTTTTTCTCTTCTTTTGATGGATGCGCATTCAAACAAAAACCTCACTAAGCAAAACGCTTCCATGAGCTGCATAGGAGCTGACGGTGAATTATTGGGGGTGGGATTCAAGGACTCGAGCAGCCTGTTTGTTCAAAACTCCTCTGAAAAGGTGTCAAGCCTGGGACCCCGAACGACAGAGAGAAGGGAGAATGATGACAAACATACTCAGCTCTCTTGCTGAAGGCCAGAATGGCGTACTTTGGTGTCCTTGTCCAGACAAAGATACTGTGTGACCATGCATTTAAAAGAAGGATAGCACAGACTTGAGAACAACGCATTCCTCCACAATTTCCCCATAAATGCTTGCAGAGGAAAAATAAGCAACAAGAACTGACCTGAGTTAGCTGCAGCAAGCAACTGAGATTCCTATCTTGATCATCTGCAACACCACGGGACTTCTACAGGAGAAAAATCCCCAGAGGCAGTTCTCCTTAGGAGGTTATCAAAATGAACCAGGAGGCTTTGTCTGATACCTCCTTGGTTGCTTCTTGATCAGAATTTCAAAGTTACAACCTGTGCCAAAGTACTGCATTATGGAAAAAGCAAATTCTCTTAACTGTTGGTGTTGCAAGCAGCGCAGCATCCCAGAGAATGGAGCGGAAGGTATTAGTCAAATGGTAGATGGGAGGAGATGCTACTGACCCAGTTCTGCAAGATACGTGAAGCTACAGCTATGTCAGGGATACAGTTTGAGTTACTGACTGAAAAAACGTCAGACAAAATGGTTTGGGGGGGAAAAACACAAAACCAAACCAACACAAACAAAAACCCCCACCAAAATTACACACGCTGCTCTGAAAACCCAAGACTTCATGCTTTCAAGGACAGGACCTGGAGTAAGGTACTCACGTCCTACTCCGCATCCTGGCACTGATGCCGTGGCCTTTAATAAGCTGCTTCACCTGTTTTTCTGCGCGCAGAATACCGATAATATTACTTCCGCGTTTCACAGGGTATTTTGTGAAGCTTTGATGTTCGTACAAGTCATTTGAGGTCTTCAACTGGCGGTGCTACATGAGTTCAAAGCATCAGTGTCTCAACACAAAATATCATTTACTTCTTCGTCTCTTCAAAATGTAATTGCACACATCCAGACAGCATTTTCCCACACGTACAAGGAACGCCTCTCAAAAACTCACTTCTGTTGAAGATGGCTTTTGATACAAACCCAAAGAATGTCAACCACCACTGGCCAGAAGCTACACCCCTTTTCTCATTATCGGTTCTTCAGGACGGACAAACAACTTTCCTCTCTTTTTGTTTTTTTTTGCAATGCCATTGCTTGGGAGTACTTCTTCTTGCAGAAAGTGAGCAATCTATAAAACCACAAATTTCCATTACGAGTTGCAACTGCCTGTTTAGCTAAACCACGCTACTTAATCTTGATATTACTGTTAGGGGATTCTGGATCCCTTTCTTTGCTACCAGCAGCAGCGCAGCATCCAGCCTTCCCACACTCAGAAGTACCGCTTAAGTTCACATGAATGTCGGCTTCTCAAAAAAAAATATATAACTAGACCTCAGTGATAAAGTCAGAACACTGAAAGAAAAAAAAATAAAAGGTCCTTCATCCCGTTTGGGAATTTTGGGGGTCCTTATTAATTGTTTCCAGTAAGACCAGATCTTGCAAACTTTTGTGTGGGTGGCTGTCTGCACACCACAGACAGACAGATGCAGGTGCTGCCTGCACGAAATATTTTGCACAAACTCATGAGTTTGTTATATTGGGTGGGCTCGGTTTCTTCAGTTGTATTTGATGTTTAAAATGTCTATTCCAAACTAAGCAACATTCAGAACCCAAACAAATACACTCTCAGCATAAAACCCAGAATCTATGTATCATGTTACAAACTGAGGCAGATGCCAGTGACAAATGCTTTAAGAATTTTTTAGCTGCCACCTGAAAAATCACTTAAGAGTCAGAAATAAGTAGCAAAGGCCATTGCATGAGTCATCAGTAACAACATGGGGAAAAGGAATGCGAAGGGAATCTTTTTTTTTCTTTTTTTTCCTAAAATGAAAGATGGCTTTGGCTGAAAGAAAGTCATAATTTTTACTGTTACCAGAGCAAAATTTCCATTTGTGAACAGGGGAATTTCCACCTGAGATATATTGATGAAGAATCATTTACATAGCTGGAGGTAAAAGTGCAACTTTTACCCTGGGAACAGTGTTAAAAGAAAAACAAACTCTTTTCAGCAGCAGGAAAGTGCAAAATTTTTGTCCTCAAATTTTGGTCCAGAAATAGATAATGTTTGTTTTCATTAAATCTTTAAAAATACTTACAAAGAAGAGAAGATGTATTTCACAGAAGTAAACATTCCAGCCAGCCTAAACAGAACTAGGACTGGGAAACCGTGCCGGACCAGTATTAACTGCATTAAGCACTTACACTACACGCTACAGGGGTGAGTGTGCCTCTCAAAATCAAACAAAAAGCTTCACTGCATATTATTACTGCATCAGCCCTGGAAACGTGGCAGCAGGCGGGATGCGAGGGGGCTGGGGCTGCCCTCCCACCCGCAGCGCACACGTAAGCAGCTCCGCTCGCCGCCTCGAAGGATTTTCGCAGGGCTCGCCCTGCCCGGCCCCACGCTACCAACTCCCTGCCTTCATGGCCTTCGCTGCCCTTCGAGGACAGCGGGAACAGCAGCACCGAGCGTTTGGTATCGGATCACTTCAGATTAGCGTTTGCAATGCGATTTGCAAGTGACAACAACTGATAACATATCAAACTGCTTCGTACCACACTCGCAGATCTTCTGCCCAGTGACGCAGAGACCACTATTATTAACTTGGGGTGGTGAAAAACAGGGTCACAGAAACATTTTCTTTCTCTAAGCAACCTGGGCAGCTTGTTACAATGGAATTTTATACTGTTCTGCATTATTTTCCTCATAGTTCAGTACTGTTTTTTTCCTCCTTGATTGCCGAATTGAGGCCCAGCAAGACCAAGCGACTCTCCAACACAGGGCCATGGAGGATCTGGACCAGGGCAGCAAACCTGCTCCCAGATCTCCCCTGTGCAAAGCTGGCATACAAACCACTGTGCTGACCTTCCTCACAACGGGCCTTCCAGCGCCCTGTGGCTCTCAGGCCCTAAAAAGGGGTTTAAAAATCTCCATCATCCTTATTCTTAGAAGCAAAATTTTGGAATAGATCAATAGAGGGGAAAAAAAAAAAGAAGGAATATTTTTTCCTATTATTTTCATAGTATAAGCTTTTTCCCTCCCCCCCATCTTTACTGCTGACTTTTCTGCTATTCCCACAAAAAGGGGAAAAACAGAGCGTACCACAAATTAGCAAAGTCTTCAAAAATCAGTCCCCTAAACCCAGAGAGACAGGGGAGACTGGTGGGGAAGAGCCTTCAGGAAAGCTGTCCGCCAGCCCCAAAGCACAACCACCCGCCGCAGTGCGGAGATCAGCAGTAAGTCCCAGCCCGAGGGATAATTTCAGCCAGTCCTTGGGATGGGTCCCCTGGCACACGGTTTGGTCGGAAAGAGCTGCTCAGCGCTCGGCTGGCATCCGGCAGCCTGCTGGGTTTTAATACCAGGGCAGGAACGGCCATCTCCAGCAAAGCCGAGGCGTCCTGCAAGTCCAGCTGAGCCTTGCCTAACACCCCCAGGAACAAACCTTCTTCCTCTTGGGATACTTAGGACTGGCATCACCCCCAGGTCCACGCTCCTACCCAGATAAATGAGATGCGCTTCCGGCGGCAGAGAGCAACCAGCCTTCGCTGCCACGCTGGAGAGGTGCTGCCGACGAGCACACGCGTGACACATGACAGGCACATACAAAACCAGAGGCGAACTCCACGCACAACAGCAAAGCAGGACACACAGAAGGCGCATTCAAGATCAGCATTGTGTCTCAGCTATGGGCAAAAGCTCCCACATGTCTATCTTGTACCACATCCTTTTGGGTCCCCTGGAATTTTTATCATCGGTAGTTGCAGAGTTTGTTTCTCTTCTCTGAGAGTTAAGGAAAAAAAAACAGGCACATTCTCTGCACAAATTGTGTGTCATTATGACTTGCAGACTGGGTTTTACACATGTAAGACATGCCACTTCTTTCTGAGCATACTTTGTCCAGGTCCTCATCCCAATGGCTGCCTTTCAAAGCCAAAGCCCTGCACTCCTGGTAACTCACCTTCCCTCACCACCCATGGAGAAGTGAAACAGATTTATTTACTTATTCACTTTAAATCCTTTTCCCTTCAAGTTTCCAGGAAGACCATGCTGTTCATTTGTCAGGGCTTATTTCAAGGAAAATACTTGGGTACTTGGAAATTAAGGGGGGGGGGGGATCCCACTCATTTAACTGTGCGCTTTAGCCGAGTCTAGCACATTAAATAAGTCATCTGCTCCCAAACAGGCAACAGAACTGTCCGTACTGGTAAACAACACTGAATATTAATTTGATTATTAAATCAATTGAATGATGGCAGTTTCCATGTGCAGTCTTAACTGCTTACTAGAGGATTTGCAGTCTGTCTTCATATCTGTACATTTTACAGCACCGAATAACGAGGCTTCACCTAAGTGACTTGTCCATTTTAACAGGACAGCAATATAAAATAGATTATCCCAGCTTACACACCTTTGCATATACAACTGCCCAGTCACTTGGTTGGAAAATTGTAAAGGTCTTAGACAGAATTTGATACAATTCTATTTCCACGAGGTCCTCGATAGCCAACTTCTGTACTAGTATGACAAGCACACAGCAACTCACCTCCCCCCAGCTCTTCTAAACAGGAAAAATTTTGGTCTTATCCAGCCTGCCTGGAAGTTCCTTTTCTAAATCATCTCTGCTGTAAGCCTGTTCTGCACCAGCACAAAGACCTTAAGTCCAGCTTTGCCCTGACACTAAGAGGAATAAATCATCAAACAGCAGCAGCCATAAAGCACCTGCAGCCTGTGTTGCTGGTGGGGGCTCAGCAAGGTGACTTGGCATTGAATTTCCTATTTTATTTCCTTGCTACCTGCAACAGGAAAAAAATCAACCTCTCATTTCCTTCCTCCTACCCACTTTCTGCTCAGTGTTTTGAGTGACCAGCGTACACTGGCTACAGTCAGAAGCCAGATTTTTAATTTGCTCTTTTTCTAAATGGCACAGGTAGAAAGGCACAGAGCAAAGTCTCCTGGATGAAATGAGAAAATGACAGGGGTAAGGAGAGGACATAACAGACACCCATCATTGCAGAGCTCTAAAGGTACGATGCTTGGATGCCTACAGGAAGAACCAGGGGCACACTACTGTCAAAAAGGAGATGGATTCTGCCACTGAGTTCACACACAACTTTGGCAAGGCAATGCTTTCAGAATTAGAAATTTAATGGAAAAACTATGCTTAGAAATTTAATGGAAAAATTTACTGAAATCTGTGCAGCCTCTTTCCATAAGCACCAGCTTCACAGGTACGTGCCATTATGCACAGCACGGTACTACTGCCAAAGCACATTGCCAAGCCACAGCGCTTTGTGTGACTGAGAATGAAATGACCTGGAGTTCCCACTGGAGATACTGAGAAACATGGAAACCACTTGAAAACACAGACCAAACGCTAGAATACCGCAAGAGGGGATGTAGCTTGTTTCCAATGACCTGACCATAAAACCCTACTTCTAGAAAGAAAAGTTTTGAAAAAAATCAGCGACAAGAAACAAGGCACCACAAAAGGGAACTATTCAATTTATGTTGGCGTCAGCAAAGAGTCTCTCTTTACCATCCCATTTCAAACTGCTATATTCTCAGCCAAAGAGCAGCTCTCATGATGGGGAACAGCAGGAAACTTTGCTTGCTTTGCTCCGAGAGGTCAGAGATGCCAGGTCTTGAGGCAGATGTTTTCCTGGGAAGCACTGGCTTCAAAACTGTCCAGAGAACTTCTGGGCACTGAACTGCCTGCAGCACGAAGACCACCACGCTTTGCAAGCTGGGCAACCCCAGCGTTGTTGCGACGGCGCAGATGCACGCGGCTTGCTAAATCGCCAACTGTACCAGCAATTGTCTCGGGCTACGCAGGCTGGAGAAGAGGGGGGCGAAAACAAAACCTGACTGGCAGTGCCTCTCATTGGGGATATCTGCTTGCTAGACGTGTGGCTCACCAGTTGGATGTCCCCAGGTTAACAAGCCTCCTGCGGACGCACGGCAGGGCACCCAGTGAACCCCCCACGGCAACATCTCCCGCCTGCTTCTGCAGCATCCACACACCACCCGCCTGCTCGTCTGCCAGGTTCCTTTGGGACACTCTGGGGAGCCAAGATGCTCACTCAACATTCTGAAAAAAAGTTTGCAAAGAAAAGAGGCCCTTAAAGACCTTTCCTCCCCACCCCCAAAAGCCCCCAACAAAAATACACCTAGCTACCACACATGTGATTCCTTCCGTGGCAAAAACAAAAGACATTTACAAGTCTTTTGACACTAAAAATACATCCTTCCTCCTCCTCAGACTTCTCCTTTCGCAGAGGCATTTCTCTTTCTGTGCCGTTTCCCAGCCTGTCACATTTGTCTCTTACTAACTCCCACCTCGGAGCCAGACCAACGCCCTCTCAGAACACAGGGCTCCTGGTGATGCCATAGGGACCGTTAATGTCACGCCACGACAGCCCGAGCCACGGCACCCGCTTACAGACCGTTCAGTGCAAACAGGTCACGCCCCGGCTGTTCCTCCATGCACATTATTTATTTACCATTCTTCTCTTCCTTCAGTGCCTTATTGATTGCTGCTGCTGATTCCCGTGCGCTCTGCTCGTGCATCGCCGGTGTCGGGAGGCGACACGCAGAAGCGGGGAACACTTCTGAAACACCAGACAGTCTTTTCCCCATGGTCACATAAACGTCCACACAGCAGACTAAGACTGGAGTAGCTCCCCTAGATTGGCAAATGATAAAACCCAAACCAACCAATCCCTCAAAACCCACACCTGATCTTTTTTCACTGCTGAATCAGAACCAGCAAAATCCACAGAAATTTGAAATGTATTTTGCCAAGAGGAGAGATGCACAAGTACAGGCGTCTGATCTTGTACACCAGAACGGTTGAGCTCTTGTCCCCCAGGACTCCTGTCTTCACTGAACCTTCGCCTTCCCTTATCTCTGCTAAGGGACACCCCCAGCATGTTTGATGACAACAGATCACTCAGCACTGGGAATCGCTCGTCCAAAGCATCACAGCATTTTTCCCTACTCCTCTTCCTCAACCTCTTTCGTGTGGCCCAGCTGACCAAAGGCGGCAAGGCAGCCAAAAGTCTACTCAATTTACCAGTGACAAAAAACAGCATGTGAAATCCTGCTATGCTGCAAAAAAGAGTAAAGATGAGGACACCTGACAAACATGCACAGGAAAGAGAGCTCACAGAGTAAAGCCTTCCCCAGCAGGCACTTTAGAGACAGCAAAATAGCCAGCCATGGGACAACCAAAGCTTTATTAATTTTTTATCGTGTTCTTGACGGTCAGTATTTCCAGCTCATCGACAGATGGCTGCGCCTGCTACCTTGGCTGTACTTTGGAGACCTTATAGCTACAAGCTGGCATGGGTAAATGGATGTCCTGGCAGTTCTGCCCCCATGTGAATTTGCAAAGACTGAATGAGCCCCATAAACACTGCTCCCATCAGCCGGGTCCAGGGGAGAGTGGTCTCCACGCTGGCAGCATCAGGAGAAGACACTGAGTGTGAATTGTCCAGCAGTACTCCCCACTTACTCCCTTGGGATCAGTCTTACAAGAGAAAGTTAAAACCTGTCACGCTGCTTCTCTTATGGCACAAAAAATAGAGGAAGAGGCTATTAAAAAAAAAGCAGCATAAACGATTCTGAAAACAAAGTTTTTCTGTGCTCTGAATGAGGAGTCAGCAGCTCTGATTGCACGTGGGCAAATTCCCCCAAAGTTTCCCTGAAACTTTCCATTACAGAGGGGCAAGTGAGCTCTAGTAAAGACAGCCATTAAGTTTATGCTGATACTTGTTTATTTACTTCATTTAAGGTATCTGTTAGATCTTATCATGGGTGACTGAATCACCCTCTACTACATATGTGCAGTTGACTCTCTGTGATGATGTGCTCATCAGCAGTTCTACAGATTGCAAGCGCTCGGGAGTCATCTGGCTTCTCCCTGCAGTGCTCTCCTGCCCTCTCAGCTGGCTGCCCTAAGTGAAGGACAAGGTGCTGCTGGGAGGACTGGGAGCTGCCAACTGACAGGCGGTTTCTTTTAATGTACAAGACAGTTGTAGCTTTTCTGCTATCTGTGTGCATCACACAGGTTTACAATTAGAAAAAACAAAGAAATCTGCTTCTCTAATATAGAAAAAGATCTCTGCAAGAGCTGCCCAGGGCCAGGCGAGAGAGCAGTCAGATGCAGCTCTCCAGGAGGAGAGAGGATCTGCTACTTTCCTGACAGAGGTGCCTGGAAGACTTGTCATGGGAAACAAATCCAGGAGGATAACAACCCTAGGAATTAATCTAGAAGACATGCAGGGGCATCACCATGAAACGGCCAATGACAAAGTTACGTTCAGCACACGGTAGAGACTCACAGTCAAATCTCATTAACTATATCCTCGTATCACAGTAGACAGCTCTGCCCACAAGTCAGCAACCACAGCATTACAGTGCAAAAATCATTCATATGCTTGCTGGTGGCTCTGGAGGGAACTGTGAAATGAAGGATAAAGCGGAATCCTAATGAGAGCCTGTTCCTGTTGTTTGGGAACCTGGACTAACCGGCATTCTGGCCAGCTCCTTCACAGCCCTGGTACCAATTTGTATATGGAAAAGCCAGGCAATCCTCCTCATTTGCACAAGCTGTTCTTGCCTCTCCTTGTATCACTGGTAACATCTGTTGAAACGCCACGAAAATGGCATTTAATCTGCAGGAGCCTTTGGTGGAAGCCAAGAGTGGGCAACTTAAATGAGGAGATGTCCCCTCCCTCCTTGCCCTGCTCTAATGTGCATGCAAAGCTCATACATTAATTTTTCATCTCTCTCCCCGGCCACTGACTAAAGAAGCGCCTTACCCAATGCCCTTTCCTTTCCAACCTCCAGCGCAGTCCTATCCTTCCATGCTTTGGCAGCTGTTTTTCTCCTCCTCCCTGCCCATTTGCCTGCTGTTGTCCTGCTAATTATTTTTACAAGGCTCAATAATGGATACAATCTTTCCAATTTTTCATTTCCTTCCTACAGCCCTATCTGCCAGGCAAGGAACTCCCCAGACAGCCGGGCACCGTTGGCTGCCCATCCACCTCCTGCAGAGAGGAACCATCACCAGAACAAGACTTTGCAACCTAATCCTCCATTTACCTTTCTCTGGACCCTGCGACTGTTACCCAGAGGAGCAGCTTTTGAAGTCCCTTAGCAACACGTCAGCAAACCAAGGCTCTGATGTCACCAATAAAAACAGCAGCTCAGAACCACCCATTTGTCTCATGCCTTGAGCCAACAAGTTATCTGTAGCCATCTAGCCCCATTCCTCAAAAAATCTTGCTTCTAGAGAATTTAGCTTTGACTCACTGGCAGACAAGGCAGCAACACAGTAAATTCAGATCAAAAAGAATCTCCCATTCTGCAACAGTCATACTGACCAGAGCCCAGGACTCCTCGTGCCTCTCTCCAAAGCGCGTGGCATCGAACAAGAGCCCAGATCAGATCCTGCAGTGAGCATGATACCGGTCCCATATAGTATATATACCATACATATGGTAGAGCAGCTCCCTCAACCCTAATTCATCTATCAAAGATGAATTACAGATTTAACTAGAGCGAGCAGAGACTCTCTCATGTTAAGTCAGTGGGAGGCTAGGAAAAATGTTTTCAATCAACATTGCTAGCGAGCCCTGTTGGGCAGAGGACACTGCTATAGGTTTGACTCCAGCAGGACACCTCACGGCGCAGCTCCCTCATCCCAACGATGTCCTAGAAATAACTTCCTTCACATTTTGGCTTTTACTGATGATTAAACAGGTCATTTCCCCCCCCTCAAAATACAGCGGGGAAAACATAGCAGTAAGTACAGGAATTACACTGACAGCAGAGTTCCTAATGCAACTTCTTTGTTGTCTATGAATGCTGTCAGGCATCTGAAAAACAGAAGTCACCGCTCAGGAATTGTCAGATTTTTGCAAACCGTCAGCAGTTGCTGTCTGGCTCGCGGTTTGGGAATCCCTTCTCCGAGCAGTTCGCTATGGTCCAGCCTTCGCACAAGCTGCCCGAGGCCCTGGAAAGGCAGCGCAGCTCAGAACCGGGGCACTTCACACCAGACACTTGCTCGTTTCACACACTACGCAAACCTGGACTGCGTGGGGGGTTTTAAAGCACAAAATCCCATATTCTGAAGGAATCAGCACTGGTGGTGCACCAGCCAGCATTGTTCTGACACTACGTCCGACTGACCATCACAAGCTGCCCAAGTATAGGGCAAATTCTACTTTTGGCCATTCAAGAGCGGCCGAGGAAGACAACTGCCAAAGAGGAAAATTCACGGACCGTTCTGCTGCAGTCGTGAGGCAGCAAGCAATGCATTGCTGAGGAGCACGGGCACACCACCGCACCACCTCCTCCAGAGCCACTTCTGCGGAACACGACGACAGGATCACACCTGGAGAAACGCGTCAGTGCCTTTTCCAGAGCCTGCACCCAGACCTTTAGCAAGCGTCGCCAGAGGCTTCTTCCAGCCTACCAACCTCCACCCCCTGTCCTCCTCGCAGCTTGTTGTTTCAAAGAGCAGTGGTGTGAAAAAACAGGAAGCCATGCAGAGAGGAGAGAGAATACAGATTGAGGCATGAAACTGCAGCAGCAACAGCTCCCCCAACACGCACCCCACCCCCTCTTCCCTTCCCACCCCCTTACCACAGGCCATGTTCTCGGTGAGAAATGCTGCACTTGCTCTTGACGGGAAACCGGTTACGGAGCAGCATGGCCAGAGAGCCGCGGAGGGAGGGGAAATCCAGCGGCACGAAGGGAAACGCGGCTCAGCAGAGGCTGCTGGTCCTGGGGGAGGTGGGGGGGGAGAGGTGGGAGCGCAGCAAGAGAGCCGGACCAAACCCACGGGTATCGGAGGTTCTTGGAGTGGCTGCTGCACTGCACTATCAGCAGGAGTCCCAGCACACGCCGTCCGCTGCCGTGCGGCCGAATGGGCAGGAGGGAGTGCGAGGGCTCCCGTCACCGCACTCTCTTCTTTGGGAGGCTGTGCTGACGGGGATGGCTGGGCATCGCCTCTCGTCACGCAGCGGCCCTGCGTCTCACAGCCAGGTTCTGGAAATGCTGCAGGAACAAGGCAGGCAGAGAGCCTGCTCCAGGTCGATGCGGGGCTCTGCAGCCTCCCTGCCACACTCAGAGAGACGCCAGACGGACTACAACCAGCAACTGCCCTCCGATACAGAGGATAACGATCAAGGGCCTTCGGGGAGGGGAGAACAGACTGGAAAGGGTGCAGCACACCCAGAGCATCTGGGGCAATGGGAGCTGTGCCCTACCTCCCTCCAGACAGTGCACGAAGCATCACTTCCCACACATCCCCCTCTCAGAGCTCCCTTGTTGCTCTCACTCGGAATTGGGATGGCTCCTTGCCTCCCCTTCTCTTCTCCTGTGTTGCTTATCCCTTGCTAGGGCAGCTGGCCCTTCCACCACTGTCAGCCACCACTTTGAGCACACTAGGTTCAAGAAGTTCAACAGATTTTGCTGCAATTCTTGTAGGCTAAAGAGGGATTTTTGAAGGGAAATGCAAGATTGAGTTGTTGCCCACTTCTCCCTTCTGCAGCCTCTGCAGCTGGCCACTCGCAGCTGTTAGCTCACTTTTTAAAGCACTGCTCTCTCTGTAGCTTGGATAGGATATTCCTGATCCCTCGTGCACAGGAAAAGTCCTAAAGCTAGACTAGCTTTGGGAAGTAACACAAGACTAATTCCTGCTCTGAAGGTCCCAGGGCCATGGAGTCAAAGGGAGAGGTCAAATAAGACACTACTACAGAGGCAGTTGTGCATCCATTTTACATGCCAAACTTCAAGGAAAAGTATGCAAGAGCTCAGATTTGCAGCTTCAAATATCTACTAAGGACCATTCTACAGCCTATTTGAGCTTTATCTATGACCTGCTGCATCCAAACAGCCCTAAGCACCATTCTTACGCCCATGTATGACCTGTTTAAGGAATAAGGATTCCGAGTCTCATCTATCTGTTGAAGAGGGACAGCGGATCAGCTTGTCTACAGCTGTCAGCATTCACCGCTCCCCCGGCTCACCCTCTGCTGGCAACTTCTGACAGAAAAGTTTCTATTTTGCAGGAGTCCTCACTGCTCACACCCTTATCTTTTTAGTCTTCTACATAAGGCTGAGAGATTAAAAGGGTGGAGGTGAGGAAACAACAGTTTGGGGGCAAAAACACTAGCAGGGGAGCAAACCCCTGACAAACACACCCCCCCCCCC
>Ga0065711_1038649_pt1 | contig 18552 bp, 9 predicted proteins | sample Hoacrofraction12_FD_59098 | JGI IMG/M metagenome (GOLD analysis project Ga0065711, IMG submission 59098) | Hoatzin crop microbial communities from Cojedes, Venezuela - Epithelial fraction 12 v2 (version 2) | ecosystem: Host-associated > Birds > Digestive system > Esophagus > Crop | place...
CCCAGCTGCTTGGCTTCCTTGCCCTCTAATTCCAAGCTGCTGGCCCCATTATCCCAGCACCACAGCAGCCAGGTGGCAATGTGCTCGCCAGGGTGGCGGCTGAAATCTTTCCGCGTGTCTCGCAGCTCGCTCAGGGACAGGGACCGGGTGATGATCTCCGTCTCTATCTCCCGCGATGACCCTGGCTCATCGTCATCCCTCCCGGAGCGATGTGCTCTCTTTGCGTCTTTCTTTAGTTTTACAGGGGTGACTGCTACCGGCACTGGTTGGTCATTGGGCTCAGCCGCGATGCCTGCTGCTGGAGCTGGGGCTGCAGCAGCTGCCGTACCCGCCAGGGGAGCCGGGACAATGCCAGTGGCAGCGGCAGCCGTGGTGCCGGTCGGGAGGAGCTGTGACTGCCTGCTGGTCTGGAAGGGCTGCAGGGCCGGCTGGGGGGGCAGCACTAACCGCAGTGCCTGCCGCTTCGTTTCCCCCCCTTCCCCTTTAGAGCACTGAATCAGGTTGAACACGGCTCGGTAGGCGTGGGCCAGACCCCAGCACATTGCGGTGATTTGTGTCGTCCTCCCCCCCCCGGAACCCAGCTTGATGGTACATGGTATGGAATACTCGGCTCTGTTTGGCCAGGCTGGGGTTGGGTCAGCCCCCCCGGCTGTGCCCCTTCCTGGATTCTGGTGAAAATTGACCCTGTCCTGGCCAAACCCAGGCCAGCTATCTAAAATTAGTCATGTAATCTAACCACTCATTTAAATGTTTCTTTCAGTCAGTATGTCAAAAAGGAAACATCAAGAACCCAAATCATCTCAAACTGAGACATTTTTGTAAGGTAGTTGCAGCAGCCAAACTTCAAAAAATTGAAAATTTGGACTAGCTACTCAATTCTGGATGGATAAAGCTCTGTCAGATGAATTTCTTAAACCATTGTCTACTCATCATCAAAGAATGACTTCCAATAGTTTCAAAGGCTAAGTCTTCTTTTGACCTTCAGGGTTATTAGAAGAAATCTGATCCCGTGTCCACAGAGCCAACAAGAGCCATTTAACCTTTAACAGTCTTCTGGTTTGGGGCTATGCATGGTACTTCTAGGCTGCTGAGAGAATGCTGAATGCTTCCAGACTCTACGGATGTTAATGAGGGCTGAGGGTCATCATTATATTTCAGGTCGGAGTTGCATAGACTGAAGCAGGTGAAAGCAATGCTTCTTCTCAGAGATCTTCCTAGATGATTATGCTGTGCGTTTCCATGGATGAAGTCTTGACCGCTCTACAAGACTAGGAATTGTGTCTTCAATTTTAATAGAAACCAAATTTCACTGTAGGCATGTAACTGACTACATTCATATGCATATAATTTACGAGATTAAAGGAAAAAGTGATCAGATTGTTTTATTCCTGTCCCTATTTGGGATGTTTAAGCACAAATTTAAGCTGTAGAACATGTATAGGTATTCTTGCAATGAACATCTTGTAAATGAATTTAATAAAAATTAAAATGAAACAATTGTAAATTCAAATTTCTTTTCATTAGATTAATGTAATTTTCAATTATTCATTAAATGTAATTAAAAAAAACCCTACACTCTTCAAACTCCGGTTGTATCTTGTTACACTGATGATTTTATAATTACAAATGAAAATGATTTTAACAGGAAGGAAATTATTTGCAGAAAGGTGTTAAAATTGATTTTTGTTAGAGAAGCACACCAAATACATTTTAATAAAGCAGTCAGACTGGGATTGAACACAAGATCTGTAACAGGCACATTTAAAGATTAGCTCCCATCCTCCAAAAATAAACTCCTCCTGTTGATTTTAATTATGAACTGACATCATTAAAAGGAAATGACCTTACATGCTCTTGATTCAGATCACGCACACTTTATATGAAATTTCATATTACTCCTAATGCATTGCAAATAATTACCTTATTCAACTGCTCAGAGGTTAAACAGACTTTTCTATACTTCATAAAGAAAAATAAATATCATCTTATAGACGTTAGCTTTTAGGGAAGAAATTATGTTCTGCTTTATCTTCCCAATTCTCCCTACAAGCTTATGCCTTTTTAATGGAAATTGCTTGCAGATCTTAAGTGGAGAAGCAATTTATATAAATAAAAATTATACATTAAGTTGATTCTCTTTTTCCTTTGTGCTGCAAATCTAGCTACCATCTTGCCTACCCACTCATATTCATCATTGATTACACTGCAGTTCCTGTATGCTTGCAGCTGATGCTCCCGACCGTTGGTTGGAGCTGAAAAACCTGCACCACCAAAAGCTGGGTGCACACAGAGCACCCAGAAAGACCAAGGAGCAAAAGATGTCTCCATCTTTGAACCCTCCAGATGCTGATATGCTTTTTTTCAGACAGTTCCCAAGATGTCCTGGCAGGAGACTAAATTGTGTTGCTGGGCAGCAGGAGCAGAGGACAGCAGCGCTGGCAACAGGCAGTGCTGGCAACATGCTGTCTCTCTCCTGCCCCGCAGCATGGGGTTTGGGGGCAACAGCAGGAGAGACGATGTTGCTGCTACCACCACTTTACATCTGCATTCCTGAAATCTCCCTCTGCTTGTGCTCACCTCTGCCACAGAAAGCTGCAGAGCTTCATTGAGTTGCCCTGACAGGGAGAAGCCTGGACAGCTCGTTTGTTCTGCTGACAGTGTTTGTTCTGCTGACAATGTTTATTCACACTTTGCTTGTTTATATTTTTTTCATGATGCACCCAGCTTTACATAAACAGTATATGCTAACTTCTTAATTATATAATGTTGAATATTAATTGATACAGTAAATTATTTACAATGTCTTCAATGTCCCTGGCCTTAGCAAGGATGACATCTACTAATACACACAGGACCACTATATCTTCAGCCTGGTATGTCAAATTACAGTAAGGTCTTATTTAAAAACTTAATTTCCCCGTGTAAGGCTGCGAATGGGCTGCAAGGCAGAGAGGACAGAGACATTTAAGTTAACAGATTTGGAAGCAGCAAGGCAACTCATGCAGTTTTCCATTGACACAAGTTAAAACCATAATTTTTATGACATTTTTAAATAAAGCTTTCAAATATGCATACTTTATAAAACCAAATAGTCACGTAACATGAAAAGATTTGTAATGGTTTTGAAATAAAATGAGCCCCTAATAGGTTTATGCCTGTTGTTTGCCTTCTGCATTTCTCTGCAGTCAATCTACAGTAACTCACTTAAAATCCAGAAAGAAGGTAACTATGCTTCTTGACTCTTGGTGTGAATTTCATTGTTTTAAAAATACATTTATAGCTATTAGAACTGGTGTCTTGTGGAAATTACATTTATTACTCTCTTAATTCATTTTTAGCAGAGAAATAACTTTCACCACCTGATAAAATGTTTGATACTTTGAAAGGTAGGAGCTATGTTCTGTCGTAAATAACCTCTTTGGGTCAGGACAATATTATTCAAATCAAGTCAAAGCAAAGGGGTTGGACAAAAAAAAATCACCTCAATTCAAAGGCAAAATAAAAAACAGTTGACTGGAAAAATCTTTCCACAGCTTGTGTTAGCAACAGGGTCTTTTGGGGAAAATTTGTCTATGCTGGTGGGGATCAAATCACCTGTCAGCTTTCTGAAGTGACACATCAATCAGATTTGACACTTTGCTGATTGTTCCATTAAATCACCACTGAGGTCCCGATTTGTCTCATCAGGTCAGATGAGAAATTTTTTTGAGAAGACTGGAGATGATAAACTATTTTTCAAATTTCCTGATAGAAGGCTTTTCAAATAAATATGCGTTTTTTTGTTAGTCTGATGAATGATAAAGCTCTATCCTAATAACAAGGTGTTTTAGAACATACACTTTTGTCCTGTTAAGTATATTGAACATGCATGTGCACTTGTGTTTTCTTTTTCTTTTTTCCTTTTCTTTTTCTTTTTCTTTTTCCTTTCCTTTTCTTTTTCCTTTTCCTTTTCCTTTTCCTATTTTTGTTTTTATTTTTGTTTTTATTTTTATTTTTATTTTTATTTTTATTTTTATTTTTATTTTTATTTTTATTTTTATTTTTATTTTTCTTCCTCTTTTTATTTCTTTTTCTTTTTCCTCCTCTTTTTTTTCTTTTTCTTCCTCTTTTTCTTCCTCTATTTCTTTTTTCTCTTTTACTTTTTTCTTTTCCTCTTTTTCTTTTTCTTCCTCTTTTTCTTTTTTTTTCCCTTTTTTCCGTTTCTATCTTCTGTTTCTCTTTCTCTGTTTGCTCCATCCCCCCTTCCCCTTTTCCCTTCCCCCTTCCTTTTTCCATCTCCCCTCTCCTTTCTCTCTTTTCTCCTACATGAAAAGCTACACAGAGTATTTGAAAAATCAAAGTCCTTTTCCTAAAGTTCTCTACTGACGTATTTGTCAAAGAAAAAGAATAAAAAAGTCAAACAACTCTGGAGAGCAATAAAGCTTTTAGAATGCAGTGGCTTCCTCTGACAAAGTAGCTCTGAGACATATATCATATGACTTCATTGTGTTCCTGGATTTTCTATTAATATTTTGTATGTGCACCCAGAGCTTTGGATGTATGAATATTTAAGGAATCTAAAGAAATGAATATGCTAATTTATCACTATTTTAAATATTTCTGCCTCGGTTTTGCATATAAGGATATGGTAGTCTCCAATCTATATTTGAACAGATTATACTCACACTCGATATGACACTGGGAAAATGACTTACAGCTGTCATGACTTTGGCACCCCTTAGACGTAAACTTGAGAGAAAAGCTGTGACCCAGTAACTTCCTGACTTGAAGTTCTCTGGAAATAGATCTGCAGGTGATATTCATACGTGGCTTCTTCCCTCTTGAGCCAGCATAAAGAAATGTCGTGGCACATAATGTTTGCCAGGTACCTACAATTACCCTACTTAATCTATATTTCAACATCTCCAACAGATATCTAACAGTCTCAGATAACACCCACTAATATTCCTCCATGTCCTGACCCACTTTGAGTGAGTTTAATTAAAATTGATATATAAATAAACAAAAAAAATGGAAAAGTTTTGGAAGCGCTATAAGCATTTCCTCATGTGTCTTTTTAATCAGTGGCCTTTCTGAGGGACTGTCCTTACATCCACCTTAAGTAAACAGTTCCTCATGAATCAGGAGCCAGTACACACAATCCTTATGGATGTTGCAAACATTGACATAGGGCTGATTTAAAGTGTTGGGAAAGAGCGTAATTATGCAGCAAAACTGCCTGTCAGTCAGCATTCTCCCTGCTGTGCTTTTGCCCAAGAAGATAAGGACTGGCGCTGTAGGTTTCTTAACTGCAGAACTCTTCTACTTCAAAGTGACACCACATATATGTTCCCCAGAAAGGAAGCGCGTGGGGAAGATATAGGAACTATGTGTAGACACATAGACACAATAAAAAACATTGACAAAGAAAGAGCTAAAATGGGGAAGAAAGAAGTCATCAACTTTAGCATTGTTCTTCTTCACTGAAGAGCACTCCAGCCTGACCACCTCATCCTTGACAGCTAAAGTCTTCGGGGCTGTGACCTTCACTGCCAAGTACAGCATCAGCTCTGATTACTGCTCTGCATGCAGCTCTGAAAGCACAGCATCAGTACAGCATACTGGTGGTGAGTTTAGGGCAAGATTATTAAGGATTAATTATTTGAATATATAGTGATAATCATAGAATCATAGAATCATAGAATGGTAAGGGTTGGAAGGGACCTTAAAGATCATCTGGTTCCAACCCGCCTGCCATGGGCAGGGATATTTTCCACTAGACCTGGTTGCTCAAATTCCCATACAATCTGGCCTTGAACACTTCCAGGGAGGGGGTAGCCACAGCTTCTCTGGGCAACCTGTTCCAGTGCCTCACCACCCTCATTGTAAAGAATTTCTTTCTTATATCTAATCTAAATCTACCCTCTTTCAGTTTAAAGTCATTACTCCTTGTCCTGTCCCTACAAGTCCTTGTAAAAAGTCCCTCTTCAGCTTTGGAGAGGAGTATGCTTGATGGTATGGTAATTCTCAATAGTCAGCTGTGCCAAAGGCCCAACCTGATTGGTTTGCTCTCTAAATAATCTGGATACTGCTCTTTGTGGGACTGGCCTTGAATGTAACTTATTTTTGCAGCATAGACATGGTCTGTCAAACCTCCAATGTACAGACTGCAAGGCAAAGCAAGTCAGAGGGTCCCCAAGACCTCCATTGTGTACCAATCATGTGAAAAATGAATGAGACAAAAGTGGGTGTAAATTAGGAAGGCTGTATACACAGAAGCTGAAGACAGGTCTCTTAATTGAACGACTAATGCATGTAGCAACACAAGCTGCTTTTCCCCCATGAGGCTTACATTTCAAGAAATAGATCACTTTGCATAAAGGTAAGCATCACTGCAATTCACTCTAGCAGAACAGATTTCTGCTGTGATAATGGTTATGTCCCATTGCGACTGGCTTATGGAGTGAAACAGAAAGCTGAAAATGATTCAGACTGTTAGCGGCAAGGGCACAACAGCTGTCATCTGACTGCTTTTGACTGAGACTCTTTCATCACATTCTTACCAACTTTACTTGGGCATATTTGGGGAAGATTGCTTTGCTTGTGGTGTCCTACAAGTACTTGTCTCAGCTGTGGATCCCAACACCTGGACCACCCTGGTTACAGACTCGTAATTTTTGCTTCATGAGAAGCTAACTAGATTGATCAGTTGTTAAATCTGTGCCTGGTATTTTGAAGTCATTATTAAATGTTTGGAGAAGGTCAGCATTGAAGCTTTTCTTCTCAGCTTGAAAAATCAGAGGAAACACAGCAGAGCGCTCATAGCCTGAAGACAGATATCAGTGAGGGAAGAAAAAAATGCGTATTCTTGTATCTGCTGAAAATTGGTGAAACTGTTTCACTGGACCCCGGTATAAAAAGCAAAAAGTATAGAGAATGCCGATAAATGCCCAGCAGCTTTTGTGTCAAACAATACAATTTTTAACAGTTGCTCAAATTCCCATTCAGGAAACTCTGTTTCCTGAATTCCTTACACATATGCTTCTCTTTACAAAATTGACTGAGCACTACTGAAGTCTTAATTCTGGATTTTAGATGGAATAGTCTTGAGGCTTAATTTGATACAATGCACCTGAGAGTCCCCAGAAAACAAAACTCTGACCTTTGCTTCATCAAAGAGTTAGCCTCAGCTGAGGAAACAGAGAGAGAGTTGCATATGGTGGTGTGTCAACATTTTTGCCTCTTTATGCAAGGCAATGCTTCACTGTTCTTAGTGCAGTTTTCTTGACATGAACTGCATCCCTGTCCCAACTAGAAAAAAACCGATATCTGGAACTATAAGAATACCTGTGCATAGCCTTGCCCTATTTTTATTCAAAACATCAGAAGAGCGAGCATGTTCTGGAATCTGGTTTGAATAAACAAGTCCCCGAACATTAAAAAGTATGTGTAAAAGTGGCATTTTTGAAAAGACAGGTATGGATTTGCAGCAGAGGTTTAGAAGCAGTTAGTTATAGAAGCATTGTATTTGAGCTACTTCTGATATAAATCACTGAGGAAGGGATGTGTGGTGATACTTTATCCTGCTAACATATGGATTCCTGAAATTTTATGCTAAGGATGTGCAGGTTTGTGCACTTCCACTGCTTTTATCTTCAGCTTTCATAGTTATAAAAAGTGTTTGCATTTTAAATGATCTGATTTTCACTTGACGTTTATTTGGTATTCACTTTGATGTCGACACTTTAACTATGTCATTTGGGTTATACGCACTCCAAGGAATTAAGCCATCACTTTGGTATTATAAATGTTTAAATGACATGTGAAATAACTCCTTGCAGAAACACTAGCCTGTGTTTCAATCTGACTTTTCAGCTGTAGCTGCTAGTGTATATCATTCCCACAAAGAGCACAAAATGTGTGCAAGTCCAAATATACAAAAATATTCTGTCTGGAACTTAATCAAAAGGAAAAGACATACAATATATCAATCTTATAATTATTAGTTATTACAAATGTACATTTTAGATTGGAATTTCCCATCATGATACATAGGAATTTTACACCTTTCATCTTCTAAATGACAGCATTTTTAAATTTTTTTTTTATTTTCAGCCTTCATCACATACTTAGACACATAATGTAATAATTACACTGTATTCTTACACAGAATACTCTGTATTTTGCCTCCTGTGAAAGAGCTATAATTAACTGGAAGCCTCAAATCATGATGCTACCCTATTTAAGAAATCTATGTACACTAGACTGATATGGGTGGTATGTCATGCAGACAAATTCTTGTTTCCTTTAACTGTGTGTTTACATACTCCCTTATGTCCCTATATAATCCCACAACATCCCCCAGCCATTCTCTTTTTCTAGTCTTATCCACTTCCCATCTCCGTCAACTCTCATCTTAGCTTTCCACTAAGTAGGAGTCCCAGTTCAGTCTGCATATCCCCGTCCCTGTGTCTCTCCTTGTCCCTCTTCCTGTCCCTCTCCCTCTTTCTGTCCTCCCTTGCACACACACATCCATCCCCCTACCGATCATCACAAAACTCATGTGAATTTATGAACCTTCAGTCAAATTTGTTTGAACCTGGCTAGGAGATTCAATTTATCAAGAGGAAGGTGGATGGACAGATGTGAAAAGAGACAGACAAATGGACAGTGTAATTGCAGAAGCCATGTCTTTTTGGGAAATGAGGCTAAAAGGCTCTTCTGTTTTTAAAGAATACAGCAAGTGAAGTTTTAAAGGCATATAAATGCTATCTCAGTGTAGCCCGTTTCCTATTACTTTTAGTGAAAGGTTTGCAGTACGAGAAACAAAACACAAAAAGAAAGAATATTGATGAGAGACAAATGCTCTGCTGCAGAGATTGCTGATACAAAGTACACCACTTCTCCAGCATTAGATGGTACAACAGGAGCTGTGCCTCAGGATGCCTACTTATTTATTTTATTAAATCTTAGCAGTTTATCACAACTGATTTGATACTTTGTGAATAAAACAAAGAGCAAAGATACTTCATGAAATTTCTATTTCTTCTTCAGTTCCAGGAAAGGAAAGCTGATTTTGAGGGGGAAGGAAAGTCTCTTTTGCTGTATATGTTATATATATGATACATATATAAAGAGGAAACTCTGTTATATTTCTATAGCAGATAGATAGAAATATCTATTTGCTTTCCTCATTTTCATTCAACAGGGCTATTGGAACTTGTAATGGTGGAAAGCTTTTTTGAAAATGGAAGATTTCACAGCTTCCACTACAGATGGCTGCAGTCTAGAATCCTTTTATTCCTGTAAGATCCTCCCAAAAGCCAATCTCTCTTACCAAGAATACTCTGTCCTCAGGACTTGGAGATTAGCCTTGACACAGAACAACATAGCTGTTGTCACCAACAGATGAAGAAACTTGCCATAGCAATGGCATGATTCACTAGTTGTTCTAAAGTTAATGAAGGGTCTAGATTATGAACCTGATGTGCTCTTAGGAACTCAAAACACGGACATGATAGACAGCCATATTTCCAAACATGCTGCAATCTAGAAATTGCCAAAAATCTACCGTAGTAATACTGTTCTTGCTAGTTGGATTAGAGCCCTGACAGACTGTCAGGAAGGATCACCTCTTTTTCCCTATATAATAAAGTGCCATGTGGGATATCGCAGGCACCTTGTCTCCAGGGTACATTAATAGGTGAAGATTAATCCCATCCTGTTGAGTTCTGTTCTACGAAACATGCTTGCTCCACTCACTTGGCTGTAGCTCAGTACAGCATGTTTTCTTTGTCATCTTCTCCAGGAAACCTCAGCAGTGTACCCTCAGCAAGTTTGCAGATGACACCAAAGTGGGCGGAGTGACTGATATGCCAGAGGGTCAAGCTACCACCCAGAGAGACCTTGGCAAGCTGGAGAAATGGGCAAACAAGAACCCTATGATGTTCAGCCAGGGAGGTGTAAAGTCCTGCACCTCAGGAGGACCAACCCTATGCATCAATATTTGCTTAGGGCCACCCAGCAGTGAAGCAGCTTGGCAGAAACAAACATGGGGGTCCTTAAGGACAAAATGTTGAACATAAACCAGCAATGCACCCTTGCTGTAAAGAAGGCAATGGTATCCTCAGCTGCATTAGACAAAGTATTGCCAGCAGATGGAGGGAGGTGATGCTTTCAAGGCCAGGTTGAATGCGGCTTTGAGCAACCTCGTAAAGTGGAAGGTGTCCATGTCCATGGCAAGTGGATTGCAACTACATGGTCTTTAAGGTTCCTTCCAATACAAAACTTTCTATGATTCTATGACTCCTTCTACTCGTCACTGGTGGGGCTACATCTGGAGTATTGTGTTCAGTTTGAGGCTCTCCAGTACAAAAGAGGTATGAATATACTGAAAAGAGTTCACCAAAGGGCCACAAGGATGATTAAGGGCTAAGAGATCTGGGGCAGTTCAGCCTAGAAGAGAGAAGGCTTGGGGGGAATTTCGTTAATGTATGTAAATACCTGAAGGGAGCATGTAAAGAAGATAGAACCAGGCTCTTATCAGTGGTGCCCAGTGACAGGACCAAAGGCAATGGCCCCAGGCTGAAGCACAAGAGGTTCTGTTTGAAAATCAGGAAAGACTTTTTCACTGTGCAGGTAGCTGAGTACTGGCGAAGCTTGCCCAGAGAGGTTGTGGAGTCTCTATGCTTGGAGATATTCAAAAGCTGTCTGGACACAGTCCTGGGCAAGTGGCTCTAGATGGCCCTGCTTGAGCAGAGGATTTGGACAAGATGATCTACAGAGGCCCATTCCAGACTCAGCCTTTCTTGTTTCAGTGATTCTGGGAAACCTTAAAAAAAATTCCACCTGTCTGTAGAATCCTTACATAAACAAACAAAGAAATCAGGTCTAACTCCTCTAGAAAGACATGAACTTGTATTCCTCCACTGTTCTCCTCTTTGTTCAAATTTTTATAGAGATGACACAAAATCAGGTGACAGATCAGGGGTCTCAGTAAACGTGTTACCACTAATTCCAAAGTGGCCCATCCTCAGTACTTTCATTTTTATAGTGATAATCACAGCTCAGCCTCACAAGGTTTGGCCCTCCTTCCCATTGCTATCTTGGCCATTCCATGCACTCGACTCTTATTTGGCAACAACCAGGTGTCACAGCAACTTTTATCGTGCAATGAGCTAATACAGTCAGTTACTTTAAGCTTAAGGTCTCCATGGTGTTATGCAGCTGTGATTTGACCTATTACATTGTAATGTTTCTGCTAAATTAGGTTAGCAAAAACTAATTTACGTCAGCTAACTTATATTAGCTTTGTTGTTTTAACGCTAGCTTACGCCTTCTAGCTCTTTCAAACTGAGTGAAGGATGCATGTTTTAAATAAGACTAACCGTAAGAAGATTGCAGGCAGAGTAAGTCTGGTGAGACTGTGGTTGTGTGTGAAAGCTAGCCGTATTTATGAACAGTGAAAAGGATAGTATTTCCCCAAATAAAGCAGATACTTACAACATTTTTCTCCTAAGTTGTTATAAAAATGGCTTATTCATTCCTATCTGTTTTTTGACTTAGCAGATTGAAAAACTGAAATCCCTTTTATATGTAAATGCCCTTATTTGTCCCGATTTTTTGTAAAATCTTTACTTCAGCTTTAAGGATCATCATTTTTTGCAGTTTCCATAGTTGAGAAAAATTAAATGGAGCTGCTCCCTTTCACACCAACAGCAGGTGGACTTAATTAGACTTTCTTTAATCAGTTTTTATACACCACCAACCACCCCTATAATTTCTGTATGACATAGATTATTTTTGTTTCCTCTTCTTCCTTCTCTGAGGTAAACAGATTTTTAATTTTTCCAAATATTCACTTCTGATGTGAGGTTTCCTCATTTTACTTTCATAAACCTCCAAATACCCAGCAGTTTAATTCTGCTTTATTTGTACTTCTCATGTTTTTGTTCCACAGTACAGTTATCTCTGTTAATTGGATACTGTTTTTCACTTTCAAGTTCTGCTACTGTGATCACATACTGCTTGCTGGACTGAGCTGAGAGCAACTAACAGGAGTTATGCAGTGTCCAGACTTTTCATACTGAGTATAGACTTACAATGCTAGCATTTCGCTTTAATTTTTGCATATACAAACTTTAGTGTGATTTATTTTCCTCAGCTATTGCTTAAAAAGTAATCCATAGCTCTAAAAAATAAATCTCATATGAAGAACAGAAAATACAGGACCCCATTAGAAAGAAACTATATTTACAGTTTTAAAAAGAGATAGCTCTTTGGGATAATCTGAAAAATGTCTCTCTCTGGTGGACCTAAAACAATGAGCCAAAGGGTTTTTTGAGTAGAAGATGGAGAAATTTACTAGTGTAGATGTACTTTATGTGTTGTACATGAATCAAAATATTAAGTGTATTAAATACACAAAATAAAATGCTTTTTAAGAAGATACCTATTTTTCCCACTCATGTTTTTGAGTCATGTTGTTTTCTCCTATATTTATTATCTTAACTGATTTTGGACAAGCATTTATGAAAAATTCATGTAAGGTTATAAAATATTGTCCTGAAGACCACATCTCTGTTTCCTGAAGCATCAAAATGAGTAGGAATGGAAAATTATGGATTAATCCAATTCCCAGTGTGGTCAGAGGAAATCACAGCTGTCTATTTAAAGATTAAAACTGGAAATCTAAGTGAAATTATGATTCAAAACAGAATAAAGCAAGCAAAACTAGGAGAAGAAAGTGTAGTAGTGCAGTGAATTCAATGTTATGTGGGTAACAAGAACCCACATCTCAGTTCTCCTAACATTTACCTAAGCTATAGAAAAAGCAGCAACTGAAAAAGTAGCGTGGAAATCTATTTCTTGCCAGTGTTGAGTTAAACTGTGATAAAGAAAGCCATTTTTCTGTTGTGAGTTACTATGCTTACAGGTTGTTTTCTTTTTATACTTCTTGATTTATTATGATTTTACTATCTTCTCTGTAGATAAGATAAACTTGTGAATGTCTAGCCCATAAAGAAATGCCTGCTGGTTTCACCCTATATCCTACAGGAGTTATCTAGACTCTCTTCCTTTCAGTGTAGTCAGGCCAGTATGAAAAAAACATTTTGTTTAAAAGTATTTCTGCAGCAGTCATGATTGTTTTCCCAGTAACTTGAACTTTTGGTCCTTTCTTTGTTCTGCTTTGCCTTGGGATAGTATTGTATCCTAGCACCAGTCCAGTGATGGGTCTTCTTCAGGCTTGTGGTAGGTTGACCTTGACTGGACACCAGGTGCCCATCAAGCTGATCTATCACTCCACCTCCTCAGCCTGGAGCACCTCTTCCCGCTGCTTCTTCCCTGACCTTGGTGTCTACAGAGTTGTTTCACATATTCTCACTCCTCTCTCCCAGCTGCTGTTGTGTAGCAGTTTTTTCCCCTTCTTAAATATGTTGTCAGAAAGGTGCTATCACCATCGCTGATGGGCTTGGCCTTGGTCAGCAGTGGGTCCATCTTGGAGCCAGCTGGCATTGGCTCTATTGGACACAGCAAAAGCTTCTGGCATCTCACAGAAGCCACTCCTGCAGCCCTCCCCTTCTGCTACTAAAACCTTGCCACGCAAACCAAACACAAGGCTTTAACAAGCATACTCTCTCTCTGACTTTCTCTGCTTTACCCCCTCCCCCCTTCACATTTCTTCCGAATCTCCTACTCTGGCACTGCCCTACAAAGAAAGGCTGTTTATATTGCTTTTCTCATGGAAGTCGACCTTTGCATCTTCCGCTTTTCCCTATCAGGTTCTTATATTCTATTCCCAACATTTCTTAGGGTTTTACATCTAGTAGAATTCATTTCTTAGCTTAACAGATAGAGAGAACTTGATGTGTGTACACAAGCTATTATTAATGAATAAAATCAAAATATTCTTAAGTTCAAGGTTAATTTAAAGAAAATCATAGTTAGTAGCACTGTGTAGTATTCTGAGGAAACTATAAAGTTAACAACCTGAAAATAAAGTATGAAAGCCAGCAGATATTATCTATGAAAGAGACATCTAAATGGCTGACAGGCTAAGAACATCAATTGTCCCATGGTTCATAAATAAATAATAGACACAGATATTATATCAGCTATTATTAATGTAAGAATTACTTTTTCAGAGAAATTTAAATCCCTATTGTGTACTCCAAATATTTATTAAAATAATGTAGGAAAATATGCAGCTACTTTCACGTTGTCTATGATTAATAGACCAAAACATTTTTGAATTCCAGAAAACAAATAAACTATTTTCCTACCTCTGGTGAATCTCTTCCTATCAACTTTTTGCACAGTCCCATTAAAACCTTTACATCCTCCTATGAGCTCTGAAGGCCTTTTAAGCATCACAACTCATCCTCTGTGGTACAGTCACTAGAGTCCACTATGCAATTAAACCACCTGTGTTCCATCTAGAAAATAATTTCTTCAACCGATTTAGAGGCTTGAGCTTTTAGTGCACTAAATCAAGTTTTACTTTCATCAGAATAACTGAGAAAAAAACATTCAAACTAAGTGTGTGCGATCTAAGTTTTATGAAGGATTGCTAACAGTCAAGCAGTCCTTGACTTCTGTACCTACAGATATAGAAGACTTTCATATTTTCACTGCCACTTCCATATTACCACAATGTATGCCAAGAGATCAGTGCTGGAATCTGATGGTTTCTTTGGTGAAGCTTCGTAAAATTTCTTGGAGATAATTCATAAGCTGTCTCATTTATCTGTGTTATACTAATGCTGATGCTATGCAAGGACCATTTGTAACTAACTCCTTAATAATATATTTTATTAATATAGTACCAAACAACAGACTGCAATTTTTGACAGTGTACTTCATAGTTTCATTCTGCATCATCTGTATTGTTCATAGTCTATGAAACCTCCCAGATAAACTATGACCATACTTTTGCAGTGGACTGTATCTCGGTTTTTCCCCCTCCAGCAATGAAGCACAACACAGCCCCTCGTTCAGTCTCCCCTGGTGGGATGGGGGAGAGAATAGGAAGGTAAAAATGAGAAAATGTGTGAGGTTTTTTTTCAGCAGGCAGGTGTTCAGCCATCTCCAGAAAAGGAGGGTTCCATCACATGTAACAGTTACTCGGGAAGACAAACACCATTACTCCAAACATCTCCCCCTTCCTTCTTCTTCCTCCAGTTTTATTATGGAGCATGGCATCATATGGTATGGTAAATCTCTGTGGTTATTTGGGGTCAGCTGTCCCGGCTCTGTCCCCTCCCAACTTCCTGTGCACCCTCAGCCTGCTCACTGGCAGGGCTGTGTGAGAAGCAGAAAAGGCCTTGGCTCTCTGTAAGCACTGCTCAGCAATACTGAAAACATTGTCAACTTTGTTTTCAGCACAAATCTAAAGCATAGCACTGTACTAGCTGCTATGAAGAAAATTAACTCTATCCCAGCCAAAAGCAGCACAGACTGCAAATCTCAGACACTGAGCTGCTTCAAAATCTACGTCATATGTTTGTGTAATAAACTGACTAGCTGTTGTAAAAAATATTTAATGTAAATTAATTTTAAAAACTGTGAACTTGCCTCTTTTTGCTCTTCAAACTTCTTTTTCTTGCTCCTTTCCCATGAAATCAAGTAATTCCAGGACCTCAGCACTGGCAATTATAAAGTTGAGTGGAAAATGGCAACATTTCAAACCTTATTCTCATCCATACCTACACCAAATACTGTTCTATCTGCTACTGGTAAAAATTTCAAGCTGCAGTTTGCCCAAAATTGGAGATAAAGTTTAGCATCATAAATAAATGAGAGTTAATGAAAGCACAACTTCAGAACTCTGCATATAGGCTCTATAAAATCATATATGAAGTACTTGGGAAAGATCTCCTTTCTTAACCTGTGATACTATCTTGTAAAAGGAGCTGATACAGGTAGTGCTTATGCTGATATCTGCCATATACTTTTTGATGCTTCCTAATTAATCTTTTTTTTTTTTTTGTAGGAGCAATAATTTGAAAAAGAACTTCAGTTACCTAAGCAATTTTAATAAGAAAACTAAAATAGCCTATTGGTTTTCTTACGCTGAAAAAATGGATAATATATTGCTGTCAGTAAAATATCCAGGCAGAGGTACTGGATGCTGTATCTAAATTATGTCAGTTCCATGGGACTGATGATGTATTCAGAGCACTGACAGATCTGCATGCCTTTTTGGAATGCAAGAGAGTTAATATTTTTCCTGGCAGGGGAAAGCTTGCAACTGTATTATAAAAAAGCCTTACATAAGAAGATCACCATTTCTAACAGACCTTTTATGAATTTATGCAAGCATGCGAGATTTCATGGATCTCTTTTAGAAATCATAAGAATTTACGTGTTCTCTGTCTCCTCCTAAAAGTGCAACACCTGATATCAATTAATGCTGTTGTCAGCTGTTCTGGCAAAAAAGAGGTGATATTGTTTTTAGCAAGCTCCTGCCATGCAAAGCCCATCTGTTCCATCTTGCCCTGCAAGCAAACTGTTAGCTGGGAATTTGGAGACAATCTATGCAGCATGAATACTTCCTGTTGAATCCAAAAAATTTTGGCTGGGCAACTAATGCCAAAGGGAAGCTGGATATGCAGAGAATGGCTGGTTCATCAGCTCTCAAGGCTATCCCAGAACTTACAAATACAGTTGAATTCTTTCCTGCCAAATCAGTGAACACACATGCATTAGAAAGCCACTAAAGTGCACAGGCATATATGAACTGCAAATCAATATCAATTACTGAAGGCTGAATGGATTAAAAAGTGACCCCAGTGAAAATTTGGAGAAAAAATATGCTAATACAGTTATATAGGTCTACATACTGTATAATAATATATAAAATTATAAAACATGTGATGTTCATATGTATTATTTTATGTAAGATATTATAGTACAAATGATAATGTAGGTATTCACCTACTGTATGTTCTATGTTTGTGCTGTTAATGGCACTGTTAAGGTGTAATTCTTCTGAACTAAAATATGTCTTCTGACCTATCCAACTTAGGATCTCTGAAGTGCTTGTTCCTCTCCGTTGATTATAAAATACAAGCGCTGTACATATTTGAAGTGAAATTAAAAGAACTCCATCCCTGTTCTTTTACAAATGCTGTGTACGGTGTCTAGTATTCTTTCAGCAGAGATAAACACTTAAGCTTTTTAATAATTCATACAAATAGAATTTTAATCTCTTACCTGTATCAGGGCTGCATGCACTCCAGCTTGGATCAGTCTCCTACATAAACAAAGCAAAGTCCCCACCATTTTGTTTTGTTTTGGTTTGGTTTTTTTCTGCTCAAATGCTGGTGCTGCTTTCCTTTACCCATTAAGGGTAAGTCAACCCTTTCAAACCCTGTCATGTGAACCCATTTCATTTATCCCTGCCCATGGCAAGGAGGGGTTGGACTAAATGACCTTTAAAGGTCCCTTCCAAACTAAACCATTCTGTGATTCTCTGATTTTGTGATCTGGCAGAAGTGATTATTATCTGCTTAGTCTTTGCCACATGAACGACAACATTTATGTCCAGTGGTCCAGGGAAAGGAGTCTGAAGAGCCCGTGCGTGTATGTAAACTTCTCATTTTTTCACACTTCTTTTTCTTTCAATTCATCAATATTGTTTGCAGGAAGTATACACATACAGGTGAATGTTTTTGGCAGCACAACACAGTGTTTTAGGCCACTGAATTATGCCATTTCTATTTCAACTGAGCTCCTGCCCCATCCACATTGTACATGTTACAGCCTCACTGAACACCCTTGGGGCTCCAGTGTAATCTCCATTACCTTTTTGGTATTCCAGAGAGCTTCTCTGGTTATTCATGGATGCTGGAAGAGACCTCTGCCTCTAGGACATCTGCATTACTAACAGTCAACCGAACTTTAACATGCAGCTTAAAAAAATTCCTACCCAGAAGTTCTTTTGTAAGATCCTGGAAATACTTACTGAGAAACTGGCTACCTTTTTGTTTCAGCTGAATGTAGTTTTTGAATTCTCTTATTCTAGTTCACTACTGTTAACCCACCCTTATCTACAACCTTGTTGAGCCAAAAGTGAATTAATATCTTTATTTGTCAAATCTCAGTCAGCAGAGTTTGTAGTTTTATTAAGACAGATATATATATATATGAAAATAAAGCTTTATTTAGGTAGTGTTAAGTTCATCTGACAAGGTTCATTTCACCTGATACAATCCAGGTAGTAAAATCATGTTTATCAGCATTCCTGCGCGCTCACGTGATTCTTACTCCTGAACTTCAGTTCAGAGAAGGAAGTCTGTTCTGGTTCGGCTGCAGCTGGCAACAAAAGCACCACATGGCTGCCCCTCCCCCCGCCGGGGTGCGGAGGAGAATGGAAAGAAACAGGCACAAAACTGGTGGGTTGGGATAAGGGCAGTTTAATGGAACAGCAAACAAAGGGAACAGGAACAACGACGATACAGAAAAAGGGGAATACACAAAACAAACTAGCAGAACAGAACCACTCTCTCGGACCTAACCGCCGCTGTGCCCTCCCGAGCCGCGAGTGAGTTCCCGCCCCCCAGCTCCCCCCCC
>Ga0065711_1038650_pt1 | contig 18552 bp, 12 predicted proteins | sample Hoacrofraction12_FD_59098 | JGI IMG/M metagenome (GOLD analysis project Ga0065711, IMG submission 59098) | Hoatzin crop microbial communities from Cojedes, Venezuela - Epithelial fraction 12 v2 (version 2) | ecosystem: Host-associated > Birds > Digestive system > Esophagus > Crop | place...
GAGGTTGTGGAGTCTCCTTCTCTGGAGATATTCAAGACCCGCCTGGACAAGGTCCTGTGCAGCCTGCTGTAGGTGACCCTGCTTTGGCAGTGTAGTTGAACTAGATGACCCACAGAGGTCCCTTCCAACCCCTAGCATTCTGTGATTCTGTGATTCTCAGACAAGATTGTGTGCATCTTGGAGATGTAGAGGAAATGTTTCGATGATCCTTACTATTTTTATTTATGTATTTCAGCTGACACTTAAAAACCTATGTTTTTGTGATGCTAGTCTTTTGACCCTTCAGATTGTTACAAATGTTCTTACTTTTTTCAACCTACTGATTATAGCACATGATACTTCACAAGTCTTACTCCTCACCTTTTATAACAGATGACTCTGTGTTGCAACTAGACATGAAATTCATCCAGTGTGTAAGTTCTTCCAGAGAAAATGATCTGAAACATGAAATCTGAATGAACTCATGGCAAAATAGGACCAAAAAAAGAAAATCTGAAGTAGCTCATTAGAATGAATCTTGATAACTAATACTAGTGTCTTTGTATATAAGTATTTGCTGAAAGGTTTGATAAACAGTCACAGGAAATTATGACTTCTGACTTTTTGAAATAAATATGAATATCTGAAGAGTACAAAAAGAAATGGCTTTATTCAAGAATGTCCACTTTAAAGTCATAAATATTTTAACAGGATGAACAGAATTGTTTGATTTCAAACAAGTACTATTGTTAAAATTACTGTTAAAATTTTTTCAGTTGCATTTTTGTCTGAGTTTCTTGCAGAAAGAAATGTTAGATCACTCCCTCCCTGCACTATCATACTTTTCTTTCTGTCTTCTGTATGTAGGTAGCAGACAATGTCTCAGTTTCTTGTAACTGTGGCAGACCTACATGGGGCTTCATTAGGACGCACGATGGTTTTGTCAGGAGCTCCCAAAAAGTAAACATATTTTAAACAAGTTGTGTCTTAGTGATGGTATTTTCTGTTGTTTTTTAAGACAAAATGCTAATAGACTTGTTGAGATAATGATAGTAAATGAAAATATGTTTTATCACTAAGTTATTCCAGGTACAATTTGTTTCTCCTTTAATGGAACTTTCAGAACTTTTCTCATATACAATATTATTGCTTTTGTTTCCTTACAAAACCTGCAATACTTAGTTATTAAGGGTACTTCTAATTTTGTTTCTTCGTTTTCTTCTCTCCTTTTCTCTAACTTCTTTTGCATGCTGCGCTGAGAATAGGTGATGAGATGTCCTGCATCCCCCTTGCAAAGCTTTTTTCTTGTATGTAGAGTTTCTTTTCTCAGGGCAGGACTATGAGCTCTAGCAATAAGCCTCTTCCTTCAGTGTTATTCATAGCCTTCAAGGTCTTGTGGCTAAGTATTTCAGCTGCAGCTGCAGTATTGGAAGAGTTACTTGTTTGAAACAGAATTGTTCCTCCCCTGTCTTCTCCCGAAAAAACCCCCATGATTTCAGGCATTAATGGACTAAGAAGTTTAAGTGCTCTTGATTAGGGATTATAGAGATCATAGAATCATAGAATCATTAAGGCTGGAAAAGACCTCTAAGATCATCAGGTCCAACCACCAAACCAACACCACTGTGCCAGCTAAACCATGTCCTGAAGTGCTATATCTGTATTTTTTTTTAACATCTCCAGGGATGATGACTCCACCACTTCCCTGGGCAGCCTGTTCCAATGTCTGACCACTCTTTCAGTAAAGAAATTTTTCCTAATATCCAATCTAAAGCTCTCCTGACTCAACTTGAGGCCATCATTTGAGGTGAAAATGGCAATACCCATGCAGCCTAACAATCCATTCTGATCTCAGTATATTGATAAGAGAAGAATTTTAAGACTGAATTTGCAAGATGCGTATGAGAATGCTGGTGTTATAATTTGGAAATACCTTAAGACTCTGGAGTGACGAAGGGAGGAAATGTCTGTCTCTAACTACTAGTTTTACTACCACCTGTGAAGCACAGAAAGAAGACGTGAAGACGAAGAAGAGCCTGATACATTATTTTATTAAAACATTGTTTCATGATTTTACAATGTTTTGAAAGTGAAATACTTCTATTAGACAAACTGCTATTGGTGTGGGGAGAAGACCTATCTTTCTGGCTGCAAACCCTGTTGTCCATTTGGTTCAGGGAATTTCATAGGCTGCATTTCCTTTGGTTTGCAGATGTGTGCAACACTAGGCCCTGATTTCCCCATCCCTTTTTCCTCCTCACTTGTTATCTGGGTTGAGCTAATCTGCCTGTCCAGTGTACCTCCAAAAACATGCATGTGGGAACTTCAGAAGGGAGATACGTGTATAGGCTTTGCCTCTAAATGTGAAAATGTCAGCAACGTCTAGACTCGAATAGTTACTGAGCTGAGATGTTGTACAAGGAACTCCAACCCACAATATGGATGTTATTTTTTTCTAGTCATAATAGCTTTATATCAAAGATTACCTCAACCTATAAAACTTGACTTGATTTTGTCTGTAGACCATTATATCCACAACAACACTGTGCTAGAAAATGCGAAACATTCTCTAAGTGCGACATTTTATTCTTGCTGGCATAAAACAACAAACAGTTTTATTCAGGGCAAATGGCACTGCTTAAAAGAAAAGGCACTGAGAAGATTATGAGGGTATTCAGCAACTAATTCCTGAGCAAAACTAACGACGAAGTCTATTGTCAGGGGGGGTCACTGGTAAAGCTTCAATATAATTAAAGTTCTGGGATTTTTTTTCAAAAGGGTTTGATTCTGCATTTCACAACACTATTTTAATGCCAAGGTGCTTGTCTTTAATCCAGTGAAGACACACCAATGTAATAAAGAATGATTTCCAATATTATTAATTCTTCTTATCTATTCCTGTTTGTCATCTGGGAAGATTAGGAAACAAAATGGTAATTAATTTATAATAAAGTTGATCCAGTATACAAAGATTTGCCTGCAATATAGTTTGTTATGTATTTTGAAAATAATCAGTTTAAGCCATTATTAAGCCATTTAATTTGTATGTAAAAAACCCCATTACTTGTGAAATCCTGCCCCCTGACAGCAAAATTGTCATCTGTTTCAGCAGAGGCATACTTTCTGGCATTATCTTAGCTTGAAAATAGTTATGCTTCATTATTTAAACAGAGAGAAAATCCTGAACCAGGAAAGACCTACAGTAAACCCTTTACCTATAGGGAACACAAGCTAAGGCCACGTTCTTCTTTCAGAGCAGGATATATTATACTGACTTAAAGGATGTTTGAAGCTGGTCTAATATTCTGTGCTCACATTCCACTTCAGGATAATGCTGGATACAACATGACACATTTATCCACAGCATAGTCTTCTCCAGACTGGACTGATGCTATAGACCTTGCACCACAAAATAACAGCTACTGAAGAGTGAAGCTTTCATTGTTCTTTTGTTTTTCAAACCAGACTGAGTGCATAAAATACTGGATGCAGTGCAAGAGAACCTGTTTTCGAAACATTTCTTGCCAAATGTTTCCATTTTAAGAAGTTCATTCTTTGGATGAAATTCAGATACATGTCCAAGCTTTTAGGTAAGTATCCAAACCACCACACTAATCTGTCACTCTGGCAAGCTATGATGGCTTCAAACATAAATAATCTACATGCTCAATATTAGTGTTAGCAGCAGAATGTTATGCTTAGTAGACTTGACAGCATGTTTAATATGTTTTAATTTGTAAAAAAGGTAAATATTATAATCTGCCATTGCACAGAGACGAGAACAGTTCCAGTGATTTGCTCATAGAAATGTCACTTTTCATTCATAAACACAAACTGATGTGTTTATGAATGGAACATATAAACTGGGACCATTTGCTTTTTTAAGTGGAATGGCAAGGATTACCTGCGTAATTTAACACTTGATTTTCTTCACCCTTGTAACAATTACCTTATTCTTTTTCAATCCCAATGCCACTCTCCTTTACTTTGTGAATGCAAAATCAATATGTTCTGTGGACAGCACACCAAAAGCCAGACTTATAAAAATTTAGGGCTTTTATTTAGGTGCTGAACTTCAAAGTCTAAATACACTATTCATTTCCAGTAATCAATAGAAAGACACATGCAAGGAGGCAATGTTGCTTATGTGAGGTCTTTTTGAATCAGTATGAAAAAAGGAGTCAGGAAGTGATGCAAAAAGAGAGGGGAAATAAATCACGTTGATCTACTGGAAACAATCTTAGCAGCTTTCTGAAATTATGTGAGTGAAGCGGGACTGAGGAGTGTCGCTCAAAAATACCTGGATCATTTGATCTCAAACTAGAGGATAGATTAATCCTGTTTATGATCTAAACTGTTTTATTTCAGTACTCTGTGTAAAGTTTGCAAGGTTTCTAGCTTACACGTCTCAGCTAAATATTTACATTTCAGGGACACGTTGGGGAAAAGGATGTTGAATGTAACCTTAGTTAATGATTTAGTTTATTGCCAATAATTTTGCATTGGTGTTCCCTTTTCCTTATCTGGTTCTCACATATTTCATTCTTTGATATTCCTGCATCATTCTCAGTTGATTTCCTTTTATTTATTTTTTAAGAAGCTCTCCAGAATCTCTGATTTACTTGATCATGGTTGCAATAGTTCCTGAAACCATAGAGGTCAGAAACCATATTTTCTTCCTTGCATTTTTCTTGTATGTTTTGATTCTTATTGCACTATTTTTCGTGTTGTGCTTACACAGGTTGGTAGTTTAGACTTTTGTCACCTCTAGCGTTTAGCTTTCTTGCAGTATTCTCAAGTACTCCATGCCTGTGACACTAGTTATCAGCAGTGTAGAAATGAAAAGCAGTACCATATAAAGAAACGAGGGACAGGATTCTCCATTAAAAATGGTAGTCTTACATTAAAAAAAAGTGTGGGGGCTACATTCTCAGCTGCTTAGCATAACTCTCTTGAAGGCAATAGAACCATGTGAGTTTAGACTTGTTGAACATGCAGTTTGATGTCTGTGTATGCCGTACCAAGGAGAGAGACTAGTGAGATGATAAAGACAGTCTGATGCACCCCATGGTTCCAAAATAATGTGTGTTGGAGAAGAGTCACATAGTTTGTGAGACTGCAGCATATTCCTGATTAGGAGTTACAATTCCTGTGAAGGGTGTGCTGTTGATGCCATTTCTCTACAAAGAGAAAAAATGGGGCAATCAGAAAAAATCCATTGCTAGTTTCAGATCTGTGATCCAAGGGCAGGATTTAAAGGCCCTAACTACATACAACTTCTATGATTACTGTGATTAGAATCACGACAATATAAAAATACACGCTGTGGTTTTATTTCCAGAAAAAATAGATTTTCATTTACTTCCTAGGTTGTTTTAAGCCAAACCCTTAAAGCTACATAACACAGGCTGTCATTTGTGTTTCACTTTCCTTTAGCGTCTGCTGGTCATGATGAATTTGTTTTCTACCTCATCATTCTGGTTTGAAAGCAGCATCAAATATTTTAAAGACAAAACCAGTCTACTTAAAAGGATGTTAACTACTACACAAACAAGAAAACACAGTAAAATTTGGGAATAAAAATTGTCTTATAAATGTATTGCAAATTTTGACTCTAATCATCAGCCTGATAATTTAGTCCAGGCCAAGATTTAGACAGATGATCAGGCTGATCAAAATATATCATCTGAATCAAAAATAAAAATAATGACTGTACTTCCTAAAATAGCTTTGTGAGATGCCAAATGTTTTGACCATATGATAATGAACAGTGAAACTGGGGAATAAACCATAACCCATTAGATGGTCGAATCTTCATGTTACTGAGCATCTTTAGAAGACTGCTTCCTAATGATGTATTTAAGTTCTAGAATAAACACAGTTTTCTACCTTTTAATCACCATGCAATGCCTGGCATTGATTGTCAGTATTAAGATATGTCAGGCCTCAGGCCGCTCCTGCGTATCCGTCACCATGAATTCTGCTGAAGAATGAAGCATTAACTTCTTAAGGCAAAAATCAAACTTCACAGGCATCACAGCAGATGTGTGAACAAAGGCAATCAACGGTTGGGTTTGTTAAGGGAAAGCCATATGAATACATACAGAGCCCTGGTTCGTTTTCTTTTTTATTTTCTTATCCCTCTCCTTCCTGCCTTCAGAGTCTCGTTCCTTTTGGATATGAACCTTAGCACTCAAAGCATTTTCAGGGAAAAGGGGAAAATCTGTTTTTCACTGGAAGAAGTCCTGTACTTTTCTATCACCGTAAAATGAGATACGTTGTGTGCAATGAATTCAGGCCCAGGGGAGACTGCAGATCAACCCCTCTTGTGCTTGTCTCTCCAGTGAGACCTTTTTTATAGGTGCACACAGTGAATTTCTTGTACCTGTAAGAAACTTTCTTCTCAGGCTATCTACTGCAAATGATGAGCTTCCCTTCAGATCCGCGTGGAAAGTAAAGTCACTGTTCTCTAGTAGAGCTACTCTCCTGCTCATACCCAAGAAAACCTCTCCCTGCCTTTCCAGCTTCCAGACACCAATAATACCTGTGTTAGTATGCAGTGTCACCATATGCAATCTGTCTAAATCTTGGCCTGGATTAAACAAGTAAGGAATAGATTGATGACTATACTACTACCATATTGATTTCAGCTGAAGTTTGTTGAGCTTGCTGTAATTCAGTATCAGGCATGAAGAGTGCCTTTCAAATATATCTTCATTGTTGGTATACTTATCTAGTTCCAGGAGCTGTATAATAAAAATAAATCTCAAACATGCTTCAGCTCACATATGTGTCAGCTTTATACCTAACGGTTTGGATGTTCACCTGAAACTTACCAGTATTAAAATTGCTCTGGGAGTCTTGTGCTGCCTGAGGGTATTAAGAGATTCCCAGCACAGCTGTTTTCAGTGTTGGAAGGAAGAATATTTCTGCCATTTTTGGTGGCATGCCTATAATAAAAAAGAAATATTTTTAAGAAAAAAAAAGAAGTGTCATGGATATTTTGACATCTCTAATGAACATCCATTTGAATTCAATTCTAGCACTGGACAGAGATTCCTCTTTCCTTTAATGTACCTATGGGAAAAGAAACATCATGGGCAATATGGAAACAACAGGTTAAAGGAGTAGTATTTGGACATCTAGAGACGGATACTTTTTTGTTTGGAAGTCCAGCTCTGCATGCCTGTTGGAACTGACTTTGAAAGTACTGATGTTAATTTAGCACAGATCTTATCTCTCCATTTTTTAAAGAGTTTATATTCACAAACAAAAAGAGCCTGAAAAGTAGGTTTAAAGTCAGGTCTGACAGATGGACAGAATAGATGATGATCAGAGATGTTTGGAATAGTAGAATGTCCTGAATCTAGGTGTCTTGCAGTTTCCTGCACTTTCATGTTCTCATTCCACATGTAGCTACTTGTCGCACTTGTTTGTTCTCACACAGGCTATGGGTTTAGAAGGGTGTTTGAAATGCAAAGCTCCAAAGGAAGTAAATTTGGAATGATCTTAAGGAAGTAGTGATAATAATATGGACTGAATCTGGTGGTTTTCTTATCTTAATTTACATAAGGAGTAGGATTACTACAGTGAAATCAGATAGTGATAGGCGCAGAGAATTATACATTCAAGAAACTGATGTACCTTCAAATGATCATCTCTCTTTAGACTTCTGCAGCTGCATCACAAAATATAATGATGTCTCATCACTTCACTTGCTGTAGCTGGCATTTTGTTTCTGTTTTCTAGACTTTCCAATGGTAGCTGCACATCCAGTCAATGTGTGTCACGTTGTTGGACTATCATTGCTACTATTTTTTACATCTCTTCACTGCAGTTGCAACAACACAATTGAGGCCACAATGCTCTTGCAGAAATGTGTAGTAAAGTGTTAGTCCTTGTTTTAAAAATACCACAACCTGACCTGTGCCAGTGGCTGGAGCAAACACAGGAGTTAGCAGGGGCTGGAGGAACAGTGTAAAATAACTTGAAGATCGTAGATTACTATTTTTAGCTATACCACGATAAAGATAATTATAACAGAACAGTTGAATTTTTAAGAGTAACCTGGAAGAGAGTGTGATATCTCTGTAGAGGAGGATCAGGACAGAGAATATTTAAACAATCTGGACATTCATAAGAACATGGAACGTAATGTGATGCACCCATGAATGCTGGGGAAGATGGCCAATGTCATCGTGAGGACACTCTTGATAATCTTTGAAAGGTCATGTAATCAAGAGATTCCACAGGACTTGAAGAAAGCAAATATCACTCCTACATTCAAGAAGGGCAAGAACGAACACCTAGTGAACTACACAGAGGTCATCCTCACCTTAGTCCTTGGGAAGGTGATGGAGCAGATAATCCTGGAAACCATTTTCAAACTCCTGAAGAAAAAGGTGACTGGGAGCAATCAGCACAGATTTATGAAGGGGATCTCGTACTTGATCCACATGATATCTTTCTAAAGTGAAATTACTAGCTCAATAGATGAAGGGAGAGCAGTGGCTGTGTTTATTTTGACCTTTGTAGGGCTTTAAAGACTGTCTTCCATAATGTTCTCATGCACAAACCGATGAAATACAGGCTAGCTAATGGACAGTGAGATGGACTGAACACTGGCTGAACTTCCAGGCCCAAAGGGTTGTGATCAGCACCACCAGGTGCAGCTGGAGGATGATCACTAGTGGTCTACTTGGGGGTTGATTCTGTGGACAATCCTCTGTAATTTCTTCATTAATGACCTGGACGATGGTGCACAGTGCACCCTCCAAAAGTTTGCAGATGATGCAAAAGTGGGAAGAGTAGATGGCAGACCAGATAGATGTGCTGCCATTCACAGGGACCTCCACATGGGCCAATACTCTTCACAGAGTTCAACAAAGGGAAATGTCAGATGCTGTACCATAGGAGGAGTAACCACACACACTCTTGCAGATTGGGGCTAACTATTTGGAAATAAGCTTGGCAGAGAAGCTTCTGGGGGTTCTGCTGGAACAACAAGCTGATCATGTGTCAGCAATAAGCCCTCGTGCTGAAGAAGGTCAAAAGCCTCCTGTGCTGCAGTAAACAGAACGTTGCCAGCAGATTAAGGGAGGTGATCCTTCCCCTCTAGTGAGTCCTGTCAAGACAAATCTGGAGTGCTAGTGCCAGTTCTGGGCACTCCAATACAAGAGAGACATAGGCACATTGGAACAAGTCCAGCAAAGGACCAGGAAGATGATCAAGGTAGTGGAGCATCTAACCTACAAGGAGAAGCTGAGAGATCTGGGACTGTTCATCCTGGAGAAGAAGAGGCTCAGGGAGGTCTCATCAGTGTGCAGAACTGATCAGGGAGAGTGAACAAGACATAGTCTCTCTCAGCAGTGCCCCACGAAATGACAAGAGATAATGGGAATGCATTTAAATACAGGAGTTCAACGTAAACATATTAAGCCACTTTATTTATTGCAAAGTTAGTCAGACACTGGAAATGGTTGCCCAGAGATGTTGTTGTGTCTCCACCTTTGATGATATTCAAAACCTGACTGGGCACTGTTCTGGGCAACCTGCCCTGGTTTAACCTGGTATGAGCAAAAGCATTGGACTAGAATATGTCTCAGTTGTTCTGTGATTTGTGTGATACCGTATCATAGAATATAGAATCGTAGAATCATAGAAGGATTTGGGTTGAAAGGGACCTTTAGAAGTCAACTAGTCCAAACACCCTGCAGTGACCAGGGACATCTTTTTAACTACATCAGGTTGCTCAGAGCCCCATCCAACTTGACCTTGAAGGTTTCCAGGGATGGGACCTCCACTATCTCTTTGGGCAACCTATTCCAGTGTTTCACCACCCTCACGGTAAAAAATTTCTTCCTTATATCTAATCTAAATCTACCTTCTCGTAGTTTAAAACCATTACTCCTTGTCCTGTTGCAAATGGCTTTGCTAAAAAGATTGCGCCCATCTTGCCTACAGGACCCCTTAAAATACTGAAAGTCTCCTCGTAGCCTTCTCTTCTCCAGGCTGAATAACCCCATCTCTCTCAGCCTTTTCTCATAGCAGAGGTGCTCCAGCCCTCGGATCATTTCAGTGGCCTCCTCTGGACCCGCTCCAACACATCCATGTCCTTCTTATGTTGGGGGCTCCAGAGCTGGATGCAGGACTCCAGGTGGGGTCTCACCAGAGTGGAGTAGAGGGTCAGAATCACCTCTCTCGACCTGCTGGCCACGCTGGTGAGGATGCAGCCCAGGATACAGTTGGCCTTCTGGGCTGTGAGCGCACATTGCTAGCTCATCGCCAGCTTTTCATCCCCCAGTCCCCCAAAGTCCTTCTCGGCAGGGCTGCTCTCAATCGCTTCATCCTCTAGCCTGTATTAATAGTGGAGGTTGCCCTGACCCAGGTGCAGGACCCTGCATTTGGCCTCATTGAACCTGAAGATGTTCACACAGGCCTGCTTCCCAGCTTGTCCGGGTCTCTTTGGATGCCATCTTGTCCCTCAGGTGTGTTGACTGCATCACTCAGCTTGGTGTCATCTGCAAACTTACTAAGGGTGCACTTGATCCCACTGTCTATGTCATTGATGAAAAAGTTAAACAGCACTGGTCCCAATATGGACCCTCAAGGGACACCACTTGTCACAAATCTCCATCTGGACATTGAGCCATTGACCACTACTCTTTGCTGTAGTGACTTCCATGACAGAACAGAAGATCAAATTCCACAGCAATGGACAGATGGGAAACAGGAGCCACCTTATATTAAGCTGTCATCTTCTGTACTGAAGGCTAAACATTTAGTATTTGTATTCTGGACAGAACATTTTCGCTTCCATGTTAAATGATTAAAAACTGAAAAACAGGGAGATTATCTCCTCAGCATCAATGCTGAAGCATTTTTCCATTACTGTTATTAGTTTAGTAGTGTTTTCATCACTGCTGATCCCAGAATTTCATCTTTAAAAACTTTGGCATGCTTCATATATAACTTAAGGGATTAACAAAGAAGTTTATGGTTGATTCTGTTTTTTCCAGGAATACAATACAGAAGAAAACTAACAAAACACCAAAGGTTTCAGCATGGAAAGCTCTCTAGAAAGCTCTGTGTCCATACTTATGTGTGAACATTCAGATTTTAATGATCTTGACATGGGGAACATTTTTGGTTTACTTTACTTATACAGCGCTTAGCACAATATGGGGCTGATCTATGACTGGAGGTGTGGAGAAAGTGCTATTACCTGAATAACAAATAATAACAGCAACAAAAAAAGAAACAATTAGAAAGGTTAATGGGATATCAGTAACTGAAGAACATGTCATGGGTCTTACAAGAGAGGAGTCTTAGGAAAGAATTATAAACTTTTTCCTTTGATAAAGATATACTCGTATTTTAAGTCAAATCTGATTTGGATATCTGAGAGTGGAGTTGTTGCTGGATTTTTAAATTCTTATTTCTTTTTTATCTACGATAATTGCCTGGTTTCCCACCTGGAAAAGAATAGCAAAACATAATAATATAAAGAGATCACCTGAATTTAAGCAAGAAAAATATTCATACAAGACAGGGGGTTTTAGGCCACTTGCATCTGTGTGTCCAAATGCTACTCTATTTTCTCCCAGCTGTATCAGCTGATCTAAGAAAAGAAGTTACTTGCCTTTCATCATAAGATGTAAGAAACATACTAAAGATGTAACATCAGATACTTTAAAGATCTTTAGCAAGTTCCTTAGTAAGATCACTAAAACACTATCGAAAAAAACTAACAGCAGAAACAGTCAGAGTATCAGATCACTGGCAGGAAAACAGAGTATCAAAATCCTTAGTTAACATCTTGACAGTGAGGCAATTAATCAGACAAGATGGGCAAAGATATGTGACAATGCCCTTTTCAAACTGGATTGTAAATGCAAATACAATTACCATGTATAATAGTGACAAAAGGTAATTAAAGGTAGCTTTCTGTGCACTGCCAGTAAATTCTGGTCCAAGTGGTTTACGTCTTTCTCCTCAATTAGATGTATTACTGAAAGATTCGTGATTTTTAAAAAAATGAATCCAAATATTTACAAGGTAATATATGTGTAAAAGAGAGGACAGATAATGCAGGATTCCTTACATTACAAAACAAATCAGAACTCGAGTTCACTATCTCACCCTGAGGCCACATGCATTTTGCTACAATCTCTATCTCTGTTTTAGAGCCTGAATCCAAACTGCCTACTGAGACGGGCCCCTGGGTTGTGCTCACTTCTCAGCTATGGCCAGGCACAGTTCAAGTAGTAGTTTTGGCTGACAAAACCTGTGACCACCTGAATAGTTTAACAACACAGATAATCAAGCTCCTGCATATAAGACTGAAAACTAACATTTTTTATTTTCTAACTCTTTTCTAAACTAAAGGACTGGGTCTGGCTGGGATGGAGTTAACTTTCCTTGTGCATACCATATGGTGCTCTGTCTTGAGTTCAGAACTAAAACAGTGTCGATGACACACCAGTGTTTTGGCTATTGTGGACCAGTGCTTGCACAGTGTCAAGATTTTCTTTTTTTCCCCAAGTCAATAAATAGACTGTACATAAAGTTGGGAGGGGACACAGATGGGACAGCTGGCCCAGACTGGCCAATGGGATATTGCATGCCATATGATATCATGCTCAGCAGTAAAAGCTGAGGGAAAGGGTGAGGAAGGGGGGACTTTTTGGGTTATGGCACTTGTCTTCCCAAGGAGCAATTACTTGTGCTGAGGCCCTGCTTTCCAGCAAGTGGCTGAACATCTGCTCGCTGATGGGGAGAAGTGACTGAACTACTTGTTTTGTTTTGCTTGCATGCTCAGCTTTGCTTCACTTATTAAACTGTCTCTGTCTTGACTGAGCTGTTTCCTCACTTTTGCTCTTCCCATTCTCTTCATCATGGAGGTGTGTGGGGACTAAGTGGGCAACTGGATGGGGGCCTAGCTAATAGCCATCATCGACACACCACAGCTAATATTCTCAAGACCTGGTCTCCTTTCCTGATGCCTTTCCCTCAGATGCCCTCTCCATTAAGACAGCAAAACTCTCATGTCTTCCTCTTATTTATAAAAATAGAGAGAGTTATAATAAATGATGTATGACTTGTAGAATGCAGTCACAGAGCTTGGTCATTCAGTTGTCACAAAGGGGAAAAAGGATCCTTACCCATGAGCTGTCAGGGCACATTGAGAGGGCTTTAAACTAGGTTTGAACGGAGAAGGGGACATCAGCTGGCTCACTAGAGATGAGCCCAGGCGTGGCATGCCAGTGTCGGGAGTGAGATCGACAGCCCAGCTCAAGTGCATCTACACCAAAGCAAGTAGCATGGGCAATAAACAGGAGGCGCTGGAAGTCATTGTACAGCAGGACAGCTATGACTTGGTCGCCATCACAGAAATATGGTGGGATGACTGTCATGACTGGAGTGCTGCGACGGATGACTATAAATTCTTTAGAATGGATAGGCGAGAAAAGAGAGGCTTTGGGGCGGCTCTGTATGTTAGGGACTGCTTCGATTGTATAGAGCTCAATTATTGTGATGACAAGGTTGAATGCTTATGGATAAAGATGAGGGGGAAAACCAACAAGGCAGGCATCCTGCTGGGAGTCTGTTATAGACCACCTAACCAGCATGAAGAGGCAGATGAAGTTTTCCACAAGCGGCTGGCAGAAGTCTCACAATCGTTAGCCCTTGTTCTCATGGGGGACTTTAACTTACCGGACATCTGCTGGAAATACAACACAGCAGAGAGGAAACAGTCTAGGAGGTTCCTGGAGTGTGTGGAAGAGAACTTCCTGACACAGCTGGTAAATAAGCCTACCAGGGGAGGTGCCTCTCTAGACCTGCTGTTTACTAACAGAGTAGGACTGGTGGGAGATGTGGTGGTCGGAGGCCGTCTTGGGCTCAGCGAGCATGAAATGGCAGAGTTCTCGGTTCAAGGTGACGTAAAGAGGGGGGTCAGCAAAACCACCACCATGGACTTTCGGAGGGAAGACTTTGGCCTGTTCAGGATGCTGCTTGAGAAGGTGCCTTGGGAGACATTTCTGAAGGGCAAATGGGTTCAGGAAGGCTGGACATTCTTCAAGGTGGTAGTCTTAAAGGCACAGGAGCAGACTGTCCCCACATGCCACAAGACGAATGGGCGGGGAAGACAACTGGCCTGGCTGAACAGGGAGCTGTTGCTGGGACTCAGGAAAAAAAGGAGGGTCTACGATCTGTCGAAGAAAGGGCAGGTGACTCAAGAGGAGTACAGGATCTCCTTAGGTCACGCAGAGAGGAAATTAGAAAGGCAAAAGCCCAGCTAGAACTCAGTCTGGCCACTGCTGTAAGGGACAACAAAAAGGGTTTTTACAAATACATCAACAACAAAAAGAGGGTGAACAGGAGTCTCCATCCTTTATTGCATGAGAGGGGGAATATTGTCAACAAGGATGAGGAAAAGGCTGAGGTACTTCATGCCTGCTTTGCCTCAATCTTTAATAGTCAGACTAATTATTCCAAGGATAGTCAACCCCCAGTGCTGGAAGATAGGAATAGAGAGCAGACTAAACCTCCCATAACCCAGGAGGAAGCAGTTAATGACCTGCTATGCCACCTGGACACTCACAAGTCTATGGGGCAGTATGGGATCCACCCAAGAGTGATGAGGGAACTGGCAAAGGAGCTGGCCAAGCCACTCTCCATCATCTATCAGCAGTTACAGAATCACAGAATGGTAGGGGTTGGAAGGGACCTCTGTGGGTCATCTAGTCCAACCCTTCTGCCGAAGCAGGGTCACCTACTGCAGGCTGCACAGGACCTTGTCCAGGCGGGTCTTGAATATCTCCAGAGAAGCAGATTTCACAACATCCCTGTGCAGCCTGTTCCAGTGCTCCGTCACCCTCAGAGTAAAGAAGTTCTTCCTCATGTTCAGACGGAACTTCCTGTGCCTCAGTTTGTGCCCTTTGCCCCTTGTCCTGTTGCTGGGCACCACTGAAAAGAGTCTGGCCAAAAAGAGTTCTGGCAAACAGGGGAGGTCCCAGATGACTGGAGGCTAGCCATTGTAACACCCATCTACAAGAAGGGCCGGAAGGAGGATCCCGGGAACTACAGGCCTCTCAGCCTGACCTTGGTGCTGGGCAAGATTATGGAGCAGTTCATCCTGAGTGCACTCACCAGGCGTGTGAAGGGCAACCAGGCAATCAGGCCCAGCCAGCATGAGTTCATGAAAGGCAGGTCCTGCTTGACCGACCTGATCTCCTTCTATGATCAGGTGACCCACCTAGTGGATGAGGGAAAGGCTGTGGATGTTGTCTACCTGGACAGCAGTAAGGCCTTTGACACTGTTCCCCACAGTATGCTCCTGGAGAAGTTAGCTGCCCATGGTTTAGATGGGTGTACTCTTCGCTGGATAAAGAACTGGCTGAATGGCTGAGCGCAGCGAGTGGTGGTGAATGGAGTTAAATCCAGCTGACGGCCGGTCACAAGTAGTGATCCCAAGGGCTCAGTTTTGAGTCCGGTCTTGTTTAACATCTTTATCAATGATCTGGATGAGGGGATTGAGTGCCCCCTTGTAAGTTTGCAGATGACACCCAACTGGGTGGGAGTGTTGATCTGCTTGAGAGTAGGAAGGCTCTGCAGAGGGATCTGGACAGACTGGACCAATGGGACGAGGCCAACTGTATGAGTTTCAACAAGGTCAAATGCTGGGTCCTGCAATAGGATGTGAGGCAATGGCCTCAAGTTGCGTCAGGGGAAGTTTAGACTGGATTTTAGAAAAATTTCTTTACTGTAAGAGTGGTCAGGCATTAGAACAGGCTGCCCAGGGAGGTGGTTGAGTCACCATCCCTGAAGGTGTTTAAAAAACTTGTACATGTGGCACTTTGGTATATGGTTTAGTAGGAATGAAGCATATGGAGATATAATACAGATGTAAGGCCCTCTTCCCTTCTGTCTCTGCAGGTTGCTGTAATCCCAGTTTTGGTCTATTCATTGCTTGAATATAGGTCACATAGCCAAATTTCAGAGTAACTGATGATGATGAACCAAACCCACAGACTATTTCAAAGATATGAATAAAATGAATATAACTACGGATAACAAAGATGGAAGGAAGGTTCTCCAGAGGGGAACCCCAGAACCCACCCAATTTAGTCAATTCCAGAGATTGTCCTATATCCTGGGTGACCCTCTAGCTAATAAATACAGTCCCTTGAGGCTTTTTCCTGATCTTTTGACTCTGGAAGATAAAGCCTCTCTTTCCAAAGTGTTTTAGGTGAGCCCTGAAAAGAAAAGAAATATTCGTGTGCTAATTTGAATTTATCAATAGATGTGAATTCACTGAGTTTCACAGAATAGTGTAAAAACTGCCTTATAATCCCACACCAAGTAGCTTTGGACACACTCCTGTGTACCATCCCAAATCTAGCTATCCTGAGCACAGATGTGCAGTGTTTAAAGAGGGATTGATTGAAAACCTGTGGATGTCAATTAAAGTCTTTCAGTTGTCAGCAGCAAGATTTTGTTAAGATATCTCTGCTGGGAGGCTTTCTGGAATATGTATGGCAATTAACAAAATGGTTGAAAAGAGGAAATAGCTGTTGAGAAAGGAAAATGGTGATGGTGATTTATAATGTGAATTTTCTTTTAAAACAATAAGTGAATCTGAAGCATAATTCAGATTTGTTTAGGGCAGAACATCTGTGAAGCTGAAAGACATTTATTTATCTCCCTCTAGCTGACTTTGGGACCTCTGGAATGTTGCTAAATAAGTGAAGCTATTCACAAAGTGAACCTTGGCACCTGCAGCAAAGTTACAAAGAGAAGAGATACTTCAGAATTCAATTTACTTTGTATTAACTTGAGATCTGATACTCATCATCTGCTTTAACTTCTTGTTTTATCTAAACTGCTAGAGTCACATGAACAGGAAAGAAAATTAAGAGATTTCAAATTTGTTGCTCTAAGCAAAATGACTTCTTTATCTAATCTAATAAGAGGCTGGATGAGTTTCCCTGTTTTAATAATCACTGTGTTCCAAACCACCCTTCCATTAAAAAAATTAACATAAATTGTCTGGAGAATTTATCGTACTATAATCAAGAAAGTTTTCTTCAATTCCACCCTAAAACATTAACCTGATAGTAGGCTGACAAACTTTTGCTAGAGGCTTTTCCCAACACAGTAGAATTTTAATGGTGCATTTAATATTTTGGAATAAGAAAAAATATGTTTAGAAAGACCTGAAGGATGTAGACATCTCAATGTCAGTAGCTGATGTGAACTTGGGTGTGGTTAGACTACTACAAAGGCAGGAGTCTTTTAAAGAAAGTCTACAAAAAGTATTGTTGATTTGGAAGGTGGCATTTGAATAATAATAGGCATAGTATAAAATACTCAGATATAAAATCAAGGTGTTAAATGTTTTGGTGCTCCATATTATGATCTCACATTTACTAGTCTGAGCCCAAAGAGATGCTATTTGACTTTGGTGTTTATGCTAGAGTCCCTGAGATTTAAAACTTGGTTGCCACTCCTGCTGAGATTTAATCAGCAGTGGTTTTTAATTTTAACAACAGTCTATCATTTGTAGAAGAGAACTCATAAAAAACATGATTAAGGGTAGGGAGGTCACATCCTTAGAAGGTAGGGGAAATCATATATCTCATAAACTTTGGAGCTGATTATTTTGTTGGTACTGTATTCCTTTAGGCCTGGGTGTGTGACTGAAGATGATACAGAAACTTCATGAAGGATTAAGAAGCAGGTCGCAACTTTACTTATGATGCATAAAAATTTACTTAAAACAACACCAGGCATAATTAATATTCTCTGAGAATATAGGGGTGCCCTACTATCAGGAGGTGTTAAAATCTGTAGGTCTACTTAGACATTCTTTTTGGTCAAGCAGTTATGATAACTTCTTTGTCCTTTAGTGCTGTGTCTTTCACTGTATTTAATGCCCCTGGTAAGAGTATTGGGATGTTTTATGTCTGAGAGGTGGTCTTGCTCTCTGCAAGCATGGACTTCCAGTAACCCTGTGTAACGAGTTTGTGTGGCAAGGTTTTGTCAGCAGGATGCTACAGGGGTGGTATTGCGAGAAGCTGCCAGAAGCTTCCCCCCGTGTCCGACAGAGCCCGTGCCAGCCAGCTCCAAGACAGACCCACCGCTGGCCAATGCCAAGCCCATCAGCAATGGTGGTAACACCTCTGTGATAACATATTTAAGGAGGGGAAAAAAACTACAACTGGGGGGAGAATATGTGAGAGAAACAACTTTGCAGACACCAAGGTCAGTGAAGAAGTAGGGGGAAGCTGTGCTTCAAGCACCAGAGCAGAGATTCCCCTGTAAGCCTGTGGAGCAGATCATGGAAAGACAGGCTGTCCCTCTGCAGCCCATGAAGGTCCACAGTTGTGGAATTATTAGTAAAATTAAGGTTTTTACATCTAAAAATTAAAGTTTATATGAAAAAACATAACATTGTTCACCCATTGAGGAAAAGCATAAAATCAAAAGGAGCTCTGAGGATGGGACACAGCTGCAGCAGGCATGCGAGGAATCCACTAACACAGCAACTCCCTGCAACATACCATAGAG
>Ga0065711_1038651_pt1 | contig 18551 bp, 9 predicted proteins | sample Hoacrofraction12_FD_59098 | JGI IMG/M metagenome (GOLD analysis project Ga0065711, IMG submission 59098) | Hoatzin crop microbial communities from Cojedes, Venezuela - Epithelial fraction 12 v2 (version 2) | ecosystem: Host-associated > Birds > Digestive system > Esophagus > Crop | place...
ATTTATAAGCATTTATTAGGTCCCCTCTCAGCCTTCTCTTCTTCAGGCTGAACAAGCCCAGCTCCCTCAGCCTTTCCTTGTAGGAGAGATGCTTCAGTCCCCTCACCATCCTTGTAGCCCTCCGCTGGACTCTCTCCAGTAGCTCCTCATCTTTCTTGAAGTGGGGAGCCCAGAACTGGACAGAGTACTCCATATGGGGCCTCACTAGGGCAGTGTAGAGGGGAAGGAGAACCTCCCTCGACCTACTGGCCGCACTCCTCCTAATGCACCCCAGGATGCCATTAGCTTTCTTGGCAGCCAGGGCACATTGCTGGCTCATGGTCAATGGTGGCTCCCTAAGCCATACTACACATCTTGTGTTCTCGAGTTGATTTTCTGACTCTCTTTGATAGTTAGCTGTATGTTGTAATTGGATATTTTGACAGTTGGCCTTGAGGCCTTGACCCAGTTTGAAGGCCTGCTGTATTACACAATAGACAAGTATAGACAGAGAGAAGGTCTGAATAACAAGACAGTGCTTCTGCTGTAAAAAAATAATTCACGTAAGATACTAGTTTAGAGCACCAGGTCAGAGAAGTCCATATCGTGCAGTCTTCACGCGTTTGTTATGAGTAACTGTTTGAGGCCATGGTAAGCTGTTCTTTCCAGGTACCAGGATGAACCACAGACAATGTGACCCAAAGTCATCTGATTTTTCACTTGTGTAAAACGGCTGCTGAGGAGGGGACTGAGTGGTCTAGGTCTGCTGCCTGGGGAGAGCTACTAATAATGTAAAGGTGGAGGGAGGACAGATTGTTGACTGGAGGCTAACTTTGAAATCAGCATGTCTTCAGGACCATGACTTTGTACTGAGCATCAAAAATGTATGTTGTTTCCTATCTGTATATTATTTTAGCACTACAGTGCCTGTGATTTTTATCCAGCTTACTGACTGTAAAATCAGATGCACGTTTCTGAGGGTTGCAGTCCTGAGCAACTGCAGCAGCAATTAGGTGGGGTGCCTGGAGCACATGACAGCTTGCTTCTTGAAAATGTGGGTATAAATGTAGCTCCGTAATAAAACTGGCACTATATGGATCTCTCAGTTGTTTTCTGCTTTTGGAGTCTGGGGATCATGTAATCTTATATTCCACTTTCCAAAGTTTACCTTTAATAAGATTTTGCAGAATGCTTAGACTTCCCTTTTAGTTACTAATACGTTCCATGTTTTTCTGCAGAAAACAATTGGTATCAACCCTGTTTCTTATATTATAAAATTGCAGATATTTCATGCTAAATATAGAATCACTGCTAACAAAAATACAAAAGTTTGGCAGGTTATTTCTTTCTTTTTATTTTATATGACACCCTGGATTGCAGATGTCCTGAAAACACAGGAAGACTCATTCGTTCATGTTTTGCAACTCCTTGGGAGAAGTATGGTCTAAATCTGCTTGTGTGTAGTGTTACATTATTCCTTGTGAGGTTTTAAATACTTTCAAACAGTCCAAGGGGGATGGCTGAGACACCTGAATTTTGTTCGTGGTCCAGCCCTGATGGCTGTTTAAAGTCATTTGACTTGCTCTGATCTGATCTCTTGCCTACTGTAACTTTATCTATAACCATCTGTAGAGTAGCACTAATTTAAAGTTAAAAATAATAATTTGAGGTATTGTGGAGTAGTGCTAAGAGCACAGGGTCTAAACAATAGAGCTGTGCTAAAACATTGTAATGGATCTGTAAAATGTGAAGCTGTCTGATGAATAGCTTGGCTTCAAGATACTTGGATTGTCTTTAAAGCCTACTTCTGTTTGTTTCTGTGGCTGGAAAAGTGGGAGAGGAGAAGCAGAAAAAAGACAAGCTTTTAAAGATTTTGGTGATATGGCTGCAGGGCACAGGCTGGTTTAGAAGCAGACTGTTCGTAGCGTGAAACTAGGCTGCAGTGATATTTGTAGCTTCTTTGTTTCCAGTGTCCATTGCTTTACCTTCAGACCGATTGTAAGGGTGTGATTTATCATAACCTGTCCTCAGCTGTTTAAAACTGATATGCCTAGGCTAAGGCAATCACTTGGTCTCCCTCTATAGTCGCCAGAGTGAGACAGATTTGATTTTGACACCAGTGTTTGGATAAGATGAATTGCCTGTTGGAGAGATGTAGATGACTCCATTGGCTCTTGAGGAAAACTAGAAGATAACGATCTATCGCTAAATTGCTTGATTTTTAGGTGGCTGAAGTTAAGTGCAGTGAATCTCACCCAGAGCATCTTATTTGCTAACATTGGTTCTTCTCATCTGAAGAACAGAGTACTCGGCAATTAGGAGCGACTGTAAATCCTCTAGTTTCTCCAGAATCCTGTCCTCTGTCGAATATGCTGCAGTTTTATTTTAGCTAGAAGTACTTTTCTCCAGTTTAATCAACGTGTGGATTGCAGTTGTCACTTCAGTTACCTTGAAAAAAGCCTAGATAACTATTGCCAATAGAAGGACGGCAGTAGCTCCTTCTCGTTTTGTGTGACCAAACCTGACAGATTTGTTGAGGGGTTTTTTTTTCTACCCACTTTTTGTACATTTAATGTTTGGGGGAAAAAACCTGCATAGTTTTACTCTAGACTTTCAGTAGTATGACTGTGAACTCAAGTGCAGTTCCCTTGGGACTATGCTGTGTGAGTTCTGTGATTTCATTTGTACTTTGGGTATTTATATTTTAAAAGGGAAAAGGTGAACGCAATGTATTACGTTGTTTCATGTAAGTAGTGACATGGAGCAACTTTCCCTCCTCATCTCACCAAACACACATCATTTCGTTTGAGAACATGCTACAATGCTTGTTTTAAATTTAGTTAGAAGCAATTTGTAGCTGTATTAATACACGCCTTTCTAATGGTGTTTCATTCTTGGAAGCTCTGGCACAGGCATAAAAATTGAATTTTCTCGTGAAAGCATGTAGGGCTGCTGGGGCTGTGATGAGGTTTTTATCAGCAATAAACTGTGAATAGAAACAATCAAAAAGAAAACAAGAAAAAAAGGAGGGGGAGGGGGGAATGTGGGGGAAGAAAAAAGAATTGAAATGAAATGGTGCCCTTTGTCTAGAGGCTAGCCATTAGTTCCCTTTAATGAAGGCCTTTCCTTAACTCTGCAGATATTCCTTCTATGTCATTTTTTAATAGGTGTTTCATTATTTTCGATCTTCATTGACTTCAGCTTCTGTGCCAGTGATTCATATAGATACTTGTTCCCTCCTGGCCAGTGTCACCACAGTCATTTTGCCCAGCCCTCCTCCAAGTTTAGTTTATATGTTTTTACAAAAAAATGGACTCTTGTTTTCTGCAAATTCTATTTTCTCTGACACAAATCTAGCATCTGGCTTTTTTTAATGTCCAAACATTCTTCTAAATCTTCTACAGGCAGATGTAGTATAACATACCTTTTATTTTCACAGCAATAATTCTCTGCCTTTTATCTTTCCTGACTTCTGACCTGGTGGTGATGAGAACTATTTTTGTGGCCTGTAATTCTGTATCTGTCAGCTGCCCTTTCATCCCTTCAGACTTCTGCTTGGGTCTCCGTATATGTATGAGGCATTTTTTTGTATAAGACCATTCATAAATCCTGGTTACTCTCTACTCTTCTTTTGCCACTTTTCACTCTTGGCCCATTTCAGTAACTTTGGAGCACAGAGGAGTTATGTAGAAAGATCTATTTGGTGCCCTTTGTACATGCTTGGAGAAGTAAAGGCTGGAAAAGATTCCGTGGCCCTTATTTTAGGGGAGACCCTTGTCTGGGGGTTTCCTAGCTTGTAAATTTTTCTGTGATGTTTTTTCAAAAGATGTTTGACTAGATGTATTTGTCAATTTGAGAGATTGATATCCTACTGTGCCATTTATTTAAATATTTATTATGCCATTAATGTTCCATTGAGCAGTTTGTAATTCAAAGTGACCAAAACCTTCCTGGTGTCCTGTCTCTTGTCCTGATGGGACAGGATGAGGGGAAAAAAACCAAACCCTTTAGTCAGATGTAGTGAGTCTCCATACAAACATGTAAGTTGTACTAATTGCTAGTGGTCTAGTAACAAAAAGCTTGCCACAGTCATCTTATTTTAATGTAAGGGCATGTTCTGTTCCCTTTTAATTAAACTTCAAAGTTTTCCGCACTCTAAATAGGCTTGTTCTGCAGATTCCATGTCTTAACTGTGCAAAAGAATGCCATTTCTTAGGTGCAGCTGGTTTTCTTTCTTTGAATTCTTTCCCTGAATAATTGTTCTCTGATGTGTCTTCAGTCTCAGTTTGTGATTTTTTTTTCCTGCTTGTGAATATTTACATTAATATTTTTACTTGGAGTCTTAAAAATACATCTTCCAATTAACCTCTTAGATATTCTGATCTGTTGATATTTAAAGGAGATATGTCGCACATTTTCTTTTTGGTACTTTTCTGCAGCACGTATATGTGCACTTCTCATATAGGTTGGGCTGTCAATATTGCGCATATAATCATAGAACAGTTTGGGTTCTAAGAGACCTTTAAGGGTCATCTAGTCCAACTTCCCTGCAATGAGTAGGGACATCTTCAACTGGAGCAGGTTGCTGAGAGTCCCATCCATCCTGACCTTAAATGTTTCCATGGGTGGGGCATCTACCACCTCTCTGGGCAACCTGTTCCAGTGCTTCACCACCCTCATAGTAAATAATTTCTTCCTTATATCTAATCCAAATGTACCTTCTTTTAGCTTGAAGCCATTACCTCTTGTCCTGTCACTACATGTCATCGTAAAAAGTCCCTCTCCAGCTTTCTTGTAGGCCTCTTCAGGTACTGGAAGACTGCTATAAGGTATCCCCAGAGCCTTCGCTTCTCCAGGCTGAACAGCCCCAACTCTCTCAGCCTTTCCTCACAGGATAGATGCTCCAGCCCTCTGATAACTTTTGCGGCCCTCCTCTGGACCAGCTCCAACAGATCCAGGTCAGTCCTGTGCTGAGAGCTCCAGAGCTGGACTCAGAACTCCAAGTGAGGTCTCACCAGAGTGGAGCAGAGGGGCAGAGTCACCTCCTTCTACTTGCTGGCCACACTGCTTTTGGTGCAGCTCAGGATATGGCTGGCCTCCTGGGCTGCAAGCGCACATTGATGTCTCATGTCCAACTTTTCATCCACCAGTACCCCCAAGCCCTTCTCTTCAGGGCTGCTCTTAATCCCTTCATCCCCCAGCCTGTATTGATACAGATAATCTGGTGCCTTCTAAGATAAGAATAACAGAACTGCTGTATTAGGTGAGATGTATCTAGCCTACTGTGACGATCTAGTGGCATTTTGTTTTGTTCCATTGCCTTAAAGATTTTCAAGAAAATTAAAAGTCATTGTTGAATTACATCTGACTTTAGTAATGTTTGCACTTAATTACAGAAGAGGAGAACTTTAATATACTAATATATAAAGAAAACATGACAACAAAATGTAACTGGATTTTCAGGAGAGAAAAATGGTCATGCTAGCTTTGCAATAATCTGTTTCTGAATTTTGAAAAGTAAAATTGTTTTAGAATTATGATTGGGATTAGATTTTGTGAATTTTGGTACTTTTCTTCTCATTATTTGGGCTCTGGAATGGTACTTCGTGCTGTTAATACCTGCTGCTTTTCAAAAACAACAGTGGCATCAGAAACATGATTATATTGCAGGATGGCTTTCATTTTTTGTTGTAGAAATTCACAGGCACAGTCTGTAACAGCCAAATAAAGAAAAGAAAATAGGAAGAAGTATCTCTTGTAGTTCAGAATAACAGGGGTTTTTTGGTGGATTTTTTATTGTGCCAGCCATTTATAGGAAAAAAAAAATTAGATACTGTGCTTCAAAAAGTAGTACTATGGGGTAATGATAAGACATAGATCATGATTTGGGATATAAAAGAGTAGATGTTACAAAAATACAGTAACAAGGAAAAATAATGATAGTAAAAGCAGTGAAATGATGTCAAAGCGAGCAGCAGAGGTAGAATGATGAAGAATAAGGCAAGCTGTCAGAGACTTTTTAAAGGAAAAGGTGAGATGTGAACTTGAAAGTAGGAAAGAAAGATAATTTGGCTGCTCTGTGACTCTGTGTTCCCCAATCCAACAGATCATGCTGTGAATGATTAAAGTCACTGGGCTTGGTTTGTGATAGTTTTGCTTACTAGGGGGAACTTGAAAGACAGGATTCCACATCATTTCAGGGAAAGTCCTCTAAAATGCAGAGAGATTTCTGCAGGCTCTGTATAAACACTGAACCATGTATTTACTAAGTGATTTTCAAATGTCTTCGTTATTTTAATTTCTTGTATGCTGTTAACAGTATGGAACAACATAGAGAATAATTAATTTGGGTTTATTTACACTTTTAAGAGAACCAGAACATTTTTCCCCACCTTAGCAGAATTTCTTAGAAGATGACTTGACAATCCTGCTCCCCAAAACTAACCAAAGCTCTGGTGTTTCTGTGGTCTTTATTGTACATTTTGTATCCTCTCTTTTAGGTGGCCGGTGCTTCTCTTGGGGATGGAACGAACATGGGATGTGTGGTGATGGCACAGAAGCAAATGTTCATGTCCCGAAGCCAGTCAAAGCTCTTGTTTACCCAGAACAGATCCTAATTGGATGTGGGGCAGGACACTCCATGGCTCTTTGTCAAACTCCTCGTTAGACTCAGCACACCTGAAATCATAGCATTATGGATGTGGATGGACATTGTTGGATTGCGTAGCTCGGAAGGGCTAGAAGAGGATTGCCCATGATTAACACAATAGTTGGAAGGTGCAGAAGATGTTTTTTCTAAGACTGAAAGGAAGGAGTATGCATAGAAAACTAATATTTTAAAAATTGTTTCGTGGGTCATTTTCATAGGAATTTACTTTCTTACCCACAGGTAGAATGACAAACTAGAACAACAAACATTTTGGCATGATGCAATATCATTCAAGAAGGAATGACGACTTCTTGTTCTTCTGAGAAGTCTTTGAGGAAGAAACCAACTGCTTAATTTTTATAGTTGGTGCATAAATTCAGTCTGAGGAAATGGTCTGAGAAGGTGGAGACATACGGCCCCTTCTGGTCTTTTATTGTTGTATCTGTATGTCATGATGAGCATGTGTTGCACCTGCCAACTTCTACAGGAGTTGTGAGCTCTCAGCATCTCAGAAAATCTAGTTTGCATCACAGAAAAATGCCAGTGAACATAAAGAGATGCCTACACATACTTTAATCAGAAGATTAGGATTTTTAAAAAAGGAGATACAATTTAGAAGACTGGCAAAAGGGGAAAATGGGACCCTTCTGAACTAGCTACATCCTGATTAAACTGTGAAAGGAGCAATATTTCGGAGGAGTTATCTTCTGTGCCAGACATCAGTTTATTATAGATTTACAGGAGTGCAGATCTGCATGAATTATCATTAGCTTGCAAACCGAACCTGAAGTTTCTGAAGCTAATGCTTAGGGAAGAAAAAAATTCTAAAAGCTCTTGGAAATAATAGAAAACTTCTTGTCAAAGGGTGTAAGTCAGTTGTAGCTGCTGAGGACAGTTTGATCCAACATAGCTCCTGTGTTCCCAGCTGCCTTTGAATCGGAAGACCTCAAAATCTAAACAGAAAGTTTTTACAAGTTCTCCAGCGTAAAAGGCAGACCAGAATGCTTCTGATAATTTCAGGTTAGTTCTCACATCTGTTTCACAGCCCAGCTGAGTTACTGTTCAGAACATGCCCACAGTACTTGATCCAGGTGAACGCTTGGCAGAGAATGTAGGCCTAACACTTGTTTTTTAGTAGGAGAAATGAAAAAGTGTAAAATATCTTCAGATATTATTATTTGCCTATGCTGAGCAGAATTTTGGAAGCTATTTATGAAGCTGTTTTTCACACAAATTCACTGGATGCCACTAAACTGGATGTTTACCACCCACGATAGTTACATTTGCTGTGGTATTTGATGTATTTTGAGTTCTAAATATAGAGAATACTACCGTGTGGTAAATACACCTTTTAATGAGACCTACTGTTGATAAACAGTGGTTTAATTTTTAAAGCAGGCTTGCTAGGGAAGAAGCCATACAGAATTACAAAATACTCAGAGAAGGGCTCTTAAGAAATAGGAAAACTTTCTAATGATGTATCAGCTTACACATGGGGGGGGAAGGAATTAAGGTGGTAACATGGGCCGTGAGGGTTTTTTCCCCACTAGGTTTTACAGCAGTTGTAGTTGATAGCCTAATTTTCAAAGGCATTTTCTTTTTCTATTCTATGGATAAGAAACTTGAACTGAGTTTGAAGGTGACTGTAACAACTGTATTGCAGCTACTGAAAGGATCTGTAAGAATAACCAAACGGGTGCTTTGCGAAAAGTGCAGAATTGAGACTTCTGTTGTAAAGTGGTTTTTTAATCCATATGTTGGTTGTGGTTCGTTATGGCAACATATTGTTCTAGGCTGCACCCTCTTGCCCTTTTTACTTGCCTAAGTTGCTATTTATTGACTCTTCTTTTCTAGATACCACAGCCTCTCCATTTTATGCACTGAACAGTTTCTCGTGCTTTTTTTGGCAGTTCTGTCTGAGGTTTCTGGCTTTGTTTTTCTCCAAAATCTGTGTACCAAATAAACATGTTATCTTGTTTCAGTAATCATACCCTCTAAATAATTCTGTTCCTTGATTAATCACAGCTAGTACGTGTACCCTGTAACATAGGGGTTACTGTACTGGGAATATTTTGACTGTGTGTGCTGTTGCTGCAGTTCATTTCAGAGGAATCCAACAAATGGTGTAACAAATAAATGCGACTTGGTTATTGGAAATTTTGTTCCCTCTCTCACGTCTCTAACATGAACATGCTTTTGGAAACACAAAGAATGATTTTGAGTGATAAGGAGGAAAGAAAGGAGTACTTTGGTTTATTCCTGGTCCTAATCCTGTGTTTCATATCTGCATCTGATCTTTGTCTTTGAAAGGCTGAGAACTGTATTTTCTCTCCTTTGTCTTGCCTATATAGAGTGAAAACTTCGGTAAGTAACAACTTGTCTTAAGAACTTGATGTACTAAATGCTTTGTCGTCGGTCAGGGCTTCAAGATGCTGCTGTAGTATGAAGAGTGAATAATAATTCACTGTAGATAGTAAATGGTTGAATGTCAAAAACAAGTTGCTGACATTCATTCAGAAATCAATCCCTTGTTTTGTATGTCACTATGCTTTGTTTGCAGAAGAAAACATTGTACAAATTCAGCTAAGGCTTTCTACTGTAAGGAAGGGAGCATACAGCGAAAAGCTCCTAATCAAGTGAAGAAACCTCCTTCGTTGCTGGTGTCCAGAGCTTAATGACTGTTGCCTGTTGATGTCCTAATGGAGAAGGTCAGTCTGTACAAGGCAAAATGCAGAGCCAGTGTGCTATGCTGATATTTCTGCAGTGCGTGTAAAGACAGACTTCTTTATGCAGGTCTTCAGTGCTAAACAAAGCAAGCCTTTTAGGTAAGCATTCTGTCTTCACATTCAGATGCAAATAAGCTGACAAGGCTTGTAATATATGTATAGCACTGGAACAAGGTAGGCAAGTGTCTGTGCAGCTACTCTCCCCTCCCATTTTCTGAAAATAAGGAAACCTGCCGATGAGCTGACATTCATGAGGGGGGAAGAGGTGAACTTACTGTCATAGCTTTGCTGGAGAACAAGTTGTGAACTGTTGACCTTCAGTCGGGAGAGCTTTCAGGCTCTTGGGTGGAGGGGGAGAAGGAAGCTGTTGTGTGTACTTCTGTTGTTTGAAGTCCTAGGAGATCTGCAGTTGTTACTCATGCAAGCTCCATGTGCACCTGTGCAAGACACTCCTGTTCCATTGTAAAGAATGTTGGCAGGAAGATGTGTATGTTATGTCAGAAGTTTCTGTCTCTTGGAGGATTTGTTTAGGCTGCTTGGCAGTCACTGAATTTGTGTAGCATTCCCGAGTGGCTTCATACTTTTCTGCTTAGAATGCTGGACCCTGTATTTGAAGTGTGTTGATTTGAAAGAAAAATTCAGTCCTGCCTTGCTTCCCATTTGCCCAATCACTGCTTCTTATGTGACACTGGCTTCCCTTCCCTATCTGCATGTTGTCAGTCCTGTTGGTGACTAAACAGTTCTTTCCATCTGCAACTGCCATAAAGGTCACTTCTGCATGAGTGACAGGAGGTTTTGCTCCGCTACATGGCTGAGCACAGGGAAATTGAAGGGAAAGGGAAGAATGTGATTCGATTTTGCTTTATATGACATTTTTTGAGTCGTAAGACTTTAAGATGAGGATGGAAAACAGATGAAGGAGATCCGTTTGAATACACAGAAGAAAGGTGACCGTGGAAAAACATTTAAATGAATGGCAGTAGGGAGCTTGACGTAGTCAGCTAAAACATAGGGGAAAAAGAGAGCAGAGAAGGAAGACAGATTCAAGATACAGGTCCTGAAGACTGAATAAGCACGCAGGAATAGCAGCATTCCAGCCTGCTGGTGTGGTGGCAGCAACATAAGGGACAAGCTATTCTATTTCTTGGATGTTGTTGTCCCCCCCCTCTCTCTCTGTTATTAATAAAGAATAAGAAAACCCACTGCAGGTCAATAATTCATTATCATTCATAGCACATCTTCAAATTTCCAGTTCTGTTCAGTTGGAACAGCAACATCTGTCCTCACCTTCCAGTCTCAGAAGTCTGTAGATCAGGTCTGTGACCTAGTCCAGCACTTAATCAAATACTTACTGGTTTTTACATTAAATTCCATGAACTCTGGGTCTGACTTAAATGACTAAAGTAATTTTGGGACTTCCAGTTCCTTATCCTCTGTATTGGAAATCAAGATGATGACAGATATTTGTCATTGAAATTGTGATGTTATGTTTTCCAAAAACTCCCCTGTGTTCTCTTAGCCATTTTGCTATTTTTATGGTATATGGCAAGTATAGCAATTTTTCTTTTAGCTAGATATTTTCTTTAAAAAGGCTCCAGAATTTTTCATCAGTATTTGAGTCTTGCTTGTAGTATTCACTGCCAGCTTATAGTTGAGAGCAGCTGAAAAATCTGTAAAGAGAAGAAGAAAATACTGAAATGGAAGACATACGTCTTGCTTCCCAAGGCTGGGAATGGATGCAGTCTGGGGTAGAGAATTGTCTTGTGTGGTTTTGATTGCATTTAAAAATGTGCACAGTAGAAAAGTGGAGCTTGCACTGATTTTGCTGAAAACTCCATCTGACACAAAAATAATGGGACATTTGAACTTTTGACATATCGATGTCTTGATTTATGTGCAAAAAAAAAAAAGGTAGTACATACTTTGTCCATTTCTTTTAGCTTTTGTGCTGGTCTTAATTCCTGATAAATGCTGGTCTTAGATGTTTTGCTCCATGATAGAAAGGATGATTTAATAGCCTTGAATTAAAATGCTTTGGTTGTATGGAAATGGCCTTCTTTGGATGAATATTCCAAAAAATAACCATAAAGGGAGGTGTTTATATGTGCCTTTAAAGTTAATTTGGAGAAACTGCAGTGTAAAGCTATCCTTATTTTGTAACCCATTTAAAGGTTGAAGGGACTGAAGTAAGGCACATTATCTAGCTGTTTGTGCATTTGATTCAGATTCATCCATCAGTTGTCTCTGTGTTTACCTGTTTTTAATGCAGAGGCAGTTTTTACTCAGTAGTAATGCCTCTGTAGAACATGGAAAGATAGTACGTGACTGAAAACACTCAGCAATGAAAATGGTCTCTGTGTATTTGAATCACGACCTGGATGAAGCATGTGTTACCTTGTGGGAGAATGAGGAAGTATAAATTTAGAGTACTGGGAGAACACATTTTTCAACTTTATTAGAAACAAGAGCAAGAAAGTAATTATTCCTGAATAAAAGCTGGCTGTGAGATGGAAAATTTAGAGGTGACGTTTACTTTGCAGAACTTCTTCAAGCATTTTCATGTTGTGACGTATCGGATTTTGACTCTTTTTCAGACGAGCCCTTTCAGGTTGGGAAGGGTCAAGTCTAAGTCCAGTTCCTGTGTTGGCTAGCCTTTCAGTTCATTTCTTTCTTTCTCATCTATTTCCAGGTCACTTTGTCTGTGGACCGCCTTCTTATTCACATAAAATGCAATCTTGGGGGGAGTTCTGTCTGCAGGGTTTGAGATCAAGACTTTGGAAATTGCAGAATTTGAACTCAGTATGATTCAGTACTCCCAGATCATCATAATCTTTTAAGTGTATGTGAACACTTTGCCATAAGACTCTGCATTTTTACATTTTTTTTATGTGTAGAAGTGGGGCCAAGAAGATTTCTGATGTTTTTCATGTTCTGACATGATTTTTTTTTCTGCAGATGTCAAACAAATTCAGCTTTTGTTTTGTTTTTACTGATTTGAATGCATGAAGAGATGTGGTATCTAAATTAGGGTAGCAGAGGAGTTGCCAATCAGTAATGAAGATGCTCTGTCATTTTAACTATGTGGGTGCTTAATCATTTTCCATAATAATCCTCTGCTTTAAAGTACAAAAGAAAAGGGATTCCTATAGGGGCATTGTGCTCTTCTGCAGACAAAGAAACATGGCATCTTTTAAATAATAGAGAGTTGCTTCTCTCCTCAGATGCCTTAATTCTGAGTAGACAGAATATAATAACTATTCCTTCTTAAATACTGCTTTTCCTCTTTTGACCTCAGCACACTTTAAAAAGGGGACAATGTCACAGAAACTGAGGCACAACAAACTGAAATGCCCCAACCAAGGTAACCCAGTATGCCCACAGCAGAGCCAAGAATAAAACTCCCATCTCCTGAGTCCCAGGCCAAGGCTCTACCTTCTAGGCTAGTGGTCCTTGATAGTTTTGTTAGGTAAGCCTCACTGCTACTACTTCTCTCTCTCTCCTTGCTCCTCTTCCTCCCTCCACACCCTCCCCCAACTGCTGTTTCGTCATATGCTCCCCTCCCTCCTACTTGCCCCAACCCATTTTCCAGACCCATCCTGTGTCCCTCTCCTCATTTCCCACCTCTTGTGCAACTGCCACCTCTTCTCCAGTTACCCACTTTGCACTGACACCACCACCACAAAACATGGCTCCTACTGAGCCTATTTGCTCGGGCTTAAATCATGTGTCTCCTGTTCGTGCTGATGTGACTCATGGTCAGCAGCCTCTGCATAGGCTGTGTTGTCCCTGCTACGTGCTTTGGGTCCAGGACTTGTGCAGGTATCTCAGAGTGCTATCTGAGCTAATACAACTGCAATACTTTGGCTTTTTCTGAATAAGAAATCTCTAACCTATGCTCCACAGGCAGCAGAAAAAACAATTGAAGCTTTGGAGCACGTGCTCTTAATATTTGATGCCTGGAGATCTTTGGACCTACATGCTTGCATAAAGTTTTTTAAATGCTCAGGTGGATGCTGAGGGTTGAAAACCTGATTTTGTCAGCCTGAACCAGGGAATATATCTTTCCATGGGGGTGGATGAATATGTTTAGTTTTAAAGCATTTGCTTTGTCAGAGAAGGAGAGAAAGTCAAGAGATGCAGTTCTGTATGTATTTTCTAACTTGAAGTTCAATTTTAATTCAAATATTGTTCTTGACTGCAAGTAAGCATTCATATTCACCTAAGAGAGAAACGTTGCACCTACAGTCCTATGTGAGTGCAGAAGCTTTGGGACTTCTGAACAGACAGGTATTTTATGCCCAAACTCAAATAAGCGAATGGCTTAAAAATAACCTGGATAATTTGAGCAGGTTTTCATGAAGTGAAGTTAGTTTGTGTATGAGCTCAGAGACTGTGCCTTATTTTGAGACTGTGAAAAGGATATGCAAAGTGGCAGGGTAGCAACGGGCTTGTTTTTTCTCCAGGATATCTTTTTTGTAAACAGCTCTGTGCTTAGTTCTTTTCTGAGTGTCCTTGCCTTAGCCCTGCTTGGTCTCTTCTGTATTTCAGTCTGCTCATTTGTCCTAGCAGCCATTTGTTTCAGTGATGTATTTTCTTTTTGGCCCTGAAATTTTCAGGAGAGAGAAAGCAATTTATGTGAAAAATCACTTTATCCAGATTAATGACTGCTGCACTTGACTGTTATCACAGCAGTATTATCTAGATTTTTTTGTTGGAGTGAGAGAACAGAAACCACTTCTCAGATACTTGCTGTCTGGAATTGTAGTTGTGGAGACAGTTTCACACATCAGGTTGGTCCGGAACAAACAAGTACATTCATGCAGTCAGAGGAGAAGCTGTATGTGTAGAAGGTGTGGTTGAGGGGTGCTTTAAATATTAGCAGGTAATAAACCACTAATTGCCAGTGGGTTCAGATGAAGAACCAGCATCAAGTCCTATAGCTGGGGGAGTCCATTGCCGAAAGCTGAGTTTGCAGAGGAAGAAACCCGAATGTTCATTTCCAGCAGGAAACAGGCAGAGCGTAACTGAAACACAGAACACATTTCTGCCCTTATGATGACTTAAAGTCAGAAGTAGCTGGTGGCATTATTGCAAACCTGAGGTCATAATCTAGCCACGTGGATACTTTTAATGCTTTGATCAATACATATACCTCCTGTGGTGGGAGTGGGCAGGGTTGAAGGAACTAATGTTGTAATCATAATACCCCAGCAAAAGCTCCTTAAATGCAAGGCAGCTGGGATGGTGTGGTAAATTTCTCTTAGGATTCAGTGTTGGGATTCAGTGCTACAGCTCCTGAAATTTTCCTGTTTGTCTCCCTCTTTCCCTATGTTGTCAGAGCTGCCGCTGTTGCACAAGGGGGACTCTGGGGTCAGTTGGACCTTAAGCTTTAGAGCATTTCTCGAAGGGCGGTACGTGGGAAGCGCTGCTCTGTTTCTGAAGGGTTTATAGAAGTCACCCAAAAGATACAGTTACCTCAAATCAGAATAAGCCAAGAAGAATACCTAAATGAAAATGGGACTAGCAGATGTAAAAAATAGCACAGAATGACAGTTGCCTTAGGGCATATGTACCCAACCTGTTAGCTAAGACTCATATATATGTAAAGCACAGTGGAAGGGGAAGACCTACATGGGCTTTACAGGGCTGAATTGTTAGTATTTCCTTATGGTAATGGAGAATTTGAAAAGCCTTCACGCTGGGCCCTTGAGTTAGTGTTAAATAAAAAATGGGGCAGATAAATCTGTTTCTGGATTCTTAATACATTACAAGAGGAAACATTCATTAAGAAACTTTTGGATCCTGGATTAACCTGGATCTTACCTCTGGAGGTAAAAAATTTCCCATGTATCAGCTGAGAATAGCAGCATAGAAACAGTGGGAGAAAAGTAGTTCTTTTGAGAAAGGATAGTCAATTGAAGTAGAAATCAAGTACATAATCCTACATCAAGCATACAAAGGAGTTTTCTAATTACATACAAAATTCTGTTCTTCTATTTCTTCTGTTCCTAAAATACAGCTTGATGTCTTCCTTGATTTTCCTTTTGGAGCAGAGTTTTGTGAAGACAAGGTCCAGCTGCAGTTTTTTTGTTTATAATTTAGCACTTACCAGAGTCATGAGTGTTTCTTCTGTTTTTTGGGGGGTTTAATCTCTATTTCCTCCATACCGTAGAGATACTATTCCTTTACATTTCCATTCTCATCAGCAGTTGCAGATGTCATAGCTTGTCTAGAAGGTTGCCAGCTCTTCCAAATTTCCTCACATGAGGATAAAGGTGTATCCTTCCTTACAGAAGTACTTTACCAAAAAAGCACAAGCAACTAGAATGCTGTTGACACATAGTCCATAGTTTTCATCTGTAGGATCTAAAATGAAATTTAATCCCATTGTGTTTCTCAGTTCTTACTGCTGCATGTTTTGTGTGGCAGATAGTGTGACTCGACACCTGGATTTCTTTCAGAGTTTCATGTCAGGTGGACTGCTGAGGCTCAATGAAGAACAAGTGAAGGATGAGGCCCAAAGAAGTAACAAAAACTGAATTCATTTAATCAGCTAAAAAGACAAACTTTTATTATTGTTGGGAGGGAAAAGGAAGATACCTAGATAATTATAGGGTTTTTTAATCTTCCCTCGTAAAATTACTAATGGTGTGAATTCTTCAGACATCAGTTGTATCAAATGTTTGCAGGCTTCATTTATTATCTACTAACCAAAATTAGCATTGTAGAACCAAAGCAATACCAAGCTTTTCTCCTACATTTCTCTTGAGAACACTGTATTTATTCAAGATTTTAGAAGCAAGTCTCTGGAAACCCCTGATCGCTTCAGAAAAGGATTCCCCTTTACACTATACAGCAGGCACTGAAACCATGATACAAAATTTATTTCATGCTAGAATTGTTTTGCATAACATTGTGCATGCATTTTACTCAGTACTAAATTGCATACAATGCTGTTGTCTTGTTTCTTAAACTTTGAGACCATTTATACTTGAGTATTTTCCTGATTCTGTACTATAAGTCCCAGTTTTAAAATAACACCTCTTTTGTTTAAAATTCATACTGATTACTTAATATGAACAATTTATGAAGGGTCTTTATGTTGGATCTATACATCAATAAAATACAACATAACCAGAGCTGGAAAATTAAATCTAGACCAGCTGTTACTGTCAGTTCCAAAGGAAAGTCCCATGTGTCACAAGCATGCCAACAAAAACAGACAGGAAAAAGTTTTTCTTATTTTTATACACTTCTAGTTGGATTAAAAGTTCTTGATTTCCATGTTGGTGTGATGAACTGTGAAGGCGTGGTCAATATGACCGATGACTGCCTGATTGCACTTTTTAAAACCATTACTCCTTATCTTGTATACAAAAAGAAGCGATCCATAGCAAAGAAATGTACAGTTTTATAATGTTTTACATTTTGGCTACAACAATGTATGTAAAAGTAAAGAGCTTTGAAAGAAAATATATAATTTTGCTTTTTTTTTATCCTTAATCATATATTTGCAGTGTTTCTTGTTTTTTCTTTTTTTTTTTAAATTTTTGTCTTCATGCAATTCATGCTATGGAACAAAAAAATAGGTTAAAAAAAAGAAAAGGATCTTCTACAGTTTTGTTATATTTTGGCCGTAGAAAAAGCCTGCATCTCTAGTACAACTCCAAATCCACGAAGAATCATCCATAAAACCTGCATGGAGCGAGTTAACTTTGTCCAAATGAGAAGGTCTTCTATGCCTGCACAGTTCCACACAGATGTTTATTAGCCATCAATGTTCATCTCCATCTCGCCTTGTCAGGTCACTCTGACTGCCTCTGTTGGCATATATTTAGCAATGACTGGACTTTCTTTGCAAAGATCTGCATGTAAAGAATACAATCAGTACTTGAGCTTCTTCCCTGCGCTTTTCACATCAAGCTCGGCATCTTAGTTTTAAAAGAAGGAGGAAAACGTGAAATAGCTACATGCAGAGGCAGCCATATTCTTCTTCAACAGGATTTTTTTTTTTCCATGCAGTCAGCCAGACTGAGACCTCTCTACAGTGTGTCTGAGTATTGCTTTCAGCTTAAAATAGGCGCCCATGCAAAGTTTCATCCTACTGTGCTTGTTTGCTCAAACTCCTGCAGGGTTCCTATGGCTCAAAAATATCCTGAGAAAAGCAAAATCTTCCATCGTTGGCTTGTTTCAGCATCGACTAAATGCCTAACTCATTCCATACAGAGCCAGTAGATCCACCATTAGCCAAAGTAAGCATGTGCTAGCATGATGCACCAGGAAGGAAACTATCTGGTGCATCTACCCTTCATCCTATGTATTGACACCATGCAGCACGTATGGCCCACCAGTACTATGTAAATGCCTGCCTGTTGTCATCTGAGTGCTAGTTAGGAGTGTTGTCACCCTAGCATCAGTAGTAACACCATTCCCAGCAGGTGCTACTGTGAGACATTGCATCTTCAGACTTAGTCACCTGGATTATATGCAACATAGCACAGGCTAATTGAAAATAAAGCTTTTTAGACCATTCTCTGCTACTGATCCATGCTACAAAATAGATGGGATGGGAGACCAAGAACGTCTCACTGGACTAGGAGAGCTGTAGGGCGCAGACACTGAGGATAATCCTATCGCTTTTCCACTTATGCCAGCTATGCTGTTAAGGCTCCGTGACATTTCGTAACCTTCATTTAAAAGAAAAATGCAAAGTACAGCATTGGATCAATGACAGAATGGACTAAGAATGAGGTCAATATTGTAGCCAGTTCAATAGCATCTGCATGCATGGACATGCCCAGAGTAGTATCGCTTGCAACGTGACCCAGAAGGCCATCAAAGTACAGATCAAGTTTAAAAAAAAATATTAAAAAGAAAAAAGTCATCATTTCTCAAGGATGGTCAGGCTATGCAATTGATCCTACAGGCAGCAACATGGTTGTACCCTAAAAAGAAAAAGAGTCAGTGGGAGGGATTTTCCATGTCTCTGTCATACACTCACACGTACCTCTCCTTTCTACTTCATGCATTTTGACCTCAGGCAAAATTAAGGTTTCTGGTATCTTTGAGGGCAGGAGGGGAAAAAGGCAGCAAAATCCATAGAATTTATTGTGTTGCTATAGAGATACTACTCCTTTGTTCTCAGCATTTAAAAAAAAAACACCAAAAAAAAGAAAGAAAACTAAATTGCATGCATT
>Ga0065711_1038653_pt1 | contig 18550 bp, 2 predicted proteins | sample Hoacrofraction12_FD_59098 | JGI IMG/M metagenome (GOLD analysis project Ga0065711, IMG submission 59098) | Hoatzin crop microbial communities from Cojedes, Venezuela - Epithelial fraction 12 v2 (version 2) | ecosystem: Host-associated > Birds > Digestive system > Esophagus > Crop | place...
CCACTAGCTCCTCATCTTTCTTGAAGTGGGGAGCCCAGAACTGGACACAGTACTCCAGATGGGGCCTCACTAGGGCAGAGTAGAGGGGGAGGAGAACCTCCCTCGACCTGCTGGCCAGACTCTTCTTAATGCATCCCAGGATACCATTGGTGGTCAAACAGTTTTCAGAAGTTGCTAAATAGGCCCTTCATTGGTAAGAACATATGGGATTTTTTTTCTCTTTACGAAGCAGTGTTTCTAGCATGATTCCTCTACCAGTGCTTTTGTGAGTGATGCTCTGAACAAACTGGTCTTAACGGGTTCTCGCTCGTTCAGATGGCGTACACTGAGCTTCTCTGGCCAAGAGATTGAATGAATCTTTTAATTAAACACCTGTCATTATAATTCACTGACAGATTTCTCAGGAACTGCTGGTACTGTGCTTCTATGTAGTGTATTACTTATACCTAGATCAGAGAGATCATTGATCCACAGCTCCATCAAGACAGACAGTACAAACAGAGATGACTTGCAACTTTAGTTGTACAGAGTCCAGTTGTCTACACTAAAAGTGCTGGATGGTACTTCAATAGCACAAAACGGCCATAAACCGTGACATCATGTTTATGTGGGATATACTTTCACCAAAAAGCATCTACTGTCTTTCTGATACCTCTTCGGATGGACTATCCTGCCAGGAAATAGCGAGATGATAGAAAATGACTCTCACCGCTGGCACTCATGAGGAACAAGTCACTTCAAGTACAGCAACACTGTAGCTGCTACTTCATCTCCTCCTGCCAATTACTGAGGTAAAGGGTTATCATGAGGCATAACTGCTGCCCAATTCAATCTGAGTAAATCTTTAGATGCATTTTTGCTTCCTGTATCTGAATCAGAGGAAATAAAGCTGTGTGAACAACTGCTTTTCTAGGACCCTGATTTCTGAATGGAATATGGAGGAGAATAAGATGGAAAATATTTTGTTTTGAAAAAAAAACCAAACCAACATTTTGAAAGTATTATTTTGCTGCTGTATAAATCCTTGCTTTTTCCACATTTTAGATACAGCATGCAGTTCTGGTCTCTGCATCCCAAAGACTTAGATTAATTAAGAGAAGGTAAATAAAAGGGAAACTAAACAGATTAGAAGGATGTGTGGTACTGTTTCCCAGATGGGCATAATTTCCTAAAGGTACATTCATATATAGTTTTTACAACCAATATCACAGCCTTCTGTTCTTTAACAGGGCAGAGAGGATTGTTTACTACTTTACTTGATAAAAGGAAAGTATTCCCACAAGCAAAAGATTGACTTTATATTTTAATTTTGCTAATTCCTTCCTTTTCTATGTCCTATTCATTTTTCCTAATGTAGCGCATTTCCAAGAATGGTGACTCACAAATGTCTGCCTGTGAGTGATTCAAACTAGTATGGTTGCTTCCTGAAAATTAGATCTTATTAGCTTAAATGAGTTAAAAAGAGCAGAGGGTTCTATGCCGAGTTTCAGCATCCATGCAGGGACAGAAATGACTCTCACACATTGATGCAATGCACAGTCAATTCCCTTTATTGCTCCACTTGCGTGGTTATATACATTTTTCATATCTGAACACGCGATCACGCTTATTCGGATAGGCTACAAACATAAATCACACGCTGTTCACGCACCCCATATTCCCTTATAATTGGTAACTATGCACTAACGCTAATAGCAACAGACCGCCTCCACGTCCTTGAACACATCTTGTTTTTGCTAACCCACATCACGTGCACTATCAGAATTTTCTCAATTGCTATTCTTAGCTGCCCTTTCCAGCGGCCTGTTCAGTTATGCTAACTGTTCTGCTTAAGCGGCCTAGTCATGCTAACTCTCAAGCTACATTGACCCCAACAGTTCTAAAACTCTTCCCATTCAGTCCCTCTGAGAGTATTATCTCCTCTGGGTATGTTGAGGAGCACATGCCACAAACTTTACTTCCTCCATATTTCTTTGTGGAGAAATCCAAGCAAAATGAATGGAAATTGTCTATACACAATTATTCCAAACATCAAAAATAAACAGAAATCTTAGATTGTTTGTTCTAATCCACATAATCTACTCTACATTCATGGGGGGGTAATGAAAATGTTGGAGTGATGAGATTTTTCCCCCTGAAAATAATGTCCCTTTTGTTTATATTTCCAAATAAATTACAGTGTTTAATATTAATTACTTGGATCAAAAAAGAACAGAAGAATACAACCGGGTTGGACTGAGAGTCACTTGTACAGAAGTGATACTGAGTGTAACAGATTTGATTTTGAACAGACTTGCTCTCACTTTCTCTAGAATATGCATTTTACATGTTTCTGCGTATTTGAGGGAATCTGATTCTGCTTTCAAGAAGCTGCACAGAAGAGATCAAAAAAGTCACCTGCACAGAAGTAGATACTGTCTAGGTAAGTGTGAGATCCAGTTCCAAGATTTTCTCAATGCCTCACACTTGCAGCACTACCAGCTGCTGTTTCCATAGTTCCATACTGCACCCAAGTGTACAGCTTTCCTCAGAGCTAGCATGAACTCTTCACTGATGAATGTTTTTCATAGGAAGGAACTGTTCTGCCAAAGTTATAACCTTTCTTAAAGACACACCTATTTTACTTCAAGAAAAAAAAAAAATACAGGAAAGTTTCTGAAATCCAAGACAGGCCTGATTACTTCTTAAGGTCACATAACTGATTTTCTTGAGCCAAAAGTGGTGGCTACAATAAATTAAAACATCTGTAAGGTTTTAGGGTCTGTATCAATGAAACAGGAAAACAAAACACTGGAAAGTTGTCATGTGAATTGTCCAGAGATTCTGCAGCCAGAACTAGATTTATGAACACTAGAGGAAATTCTGCTGTCCCTTAGGCAACAGCTCAGGTGGAAGAAGTGAAGCGTGAAATCTAATTACCCTGAGCTTGCAGGGCCCATACAATCAGTCATAAAATTATCCTGCCTTTTTGAATATTCATGCTCCTAACCGCATTGATTAATTCCAGTGACTTCATTTTTAAGCCCCTCTTCAACAGTACCCAAAATCATATGTACGACTGTATGTTATACCAGTAGGCCAAATTCACCACTGTGAACTGGGCATAACTTCCAGAGTTAGTAGAGCTCTGCAATAGCTGAGAATGTGGCTCACTAACTGTCCTCCATTAATTTAATGTTATAAACCAGATATGACTCGTGAACGTCAACATTTTTAAAGTTTTTTTTGGTTGTGGGTTTTTTTTTCTAATGTGTTAGCTTTCTGTGCCTTGTGGGAAGAGGATCAACACTGGTCCTACTCTGAGACAGAACATGTTTCAACACAAAGAACTGGGCATCACAGCTGAACTGAGCAAGTCACTTAAATAAGCATCACTGCACAGAGTGCTAAATGCACTCTGGCTACTCTGATGTGGTATTGCAACTGTGAGGCCACCTTCAGTAACCCTGCACACACCAGATGAACATCAAAACCTCAGCATCCGGGGATGCTGGAAACTATCGCAAAGTTAAGAAGGTTCAGGGGTTACGCACACACCTTATTTATTTCAAGGTCCAAAGTCTGGTAGTTGTTTTCATTCATACCTTTTATGCCATGATATATGTTCTGGAATGTGACTTGTTGATCAGAGCAGGTGAAAAGAGAACCTGTATCAAAAACAAATGTACTTTCTGATTTCTAGCAGAGCAGAGCAGAGAACCAGAGTGAAAAATTTCGCTTAAAAATACCTTTCTTCCCAGACCTATTTTCTGTCAAGGATTGCTTTCTTCCTCAATCTGGTGGCCAGGTAAGGCCATCACAGCAGCACATTTTGTGCACAAAGTACCTTTGTGATATAAATACAACAGGTATCAGTGAGAGTAGATTATACCAGAAAGCAGAACTGCCGTTGTCAGAGTAACTTCAGTGTGCCCTTGGGATCAGGGAAGCGTGGGTCTTATTTTATTAATGCTTTGAGAACCAGCTACACTATTACATTTCCCTTCCTTTTTGGTCAGCAAAGAGTGCCATCATATACACTGCCTCTATACATCAATGTTACCTACCTATTCCTCTTCACCTGTTCCTCATAGAACTGAAGGGAAATAGTAGAAGTTGCTGATTTTTGAATCACCAAAATTAATCTTTTTCTTTGCCTTGCTATTAACTCATTCCAAGAGCTGAGCAGATCTCAGGTTGAGTCAAGGGAAGTTTTCAACAAGTAGCTGCATCCGCCTTAGTTCATATGCTTCTAGTAAACACCTGCAATAACACCTGTCTTGTGTTAATTAACACCTGCCGGTGTTAATCCCAGTGAAGGCAAACAATTCATGTAGTTTTGCTTTATGTTCTTAGACATTTAGAGACTCAGGTTGTGAGGCATGTTTTGAGTCAGAAATTGGTCAGTGTAAGCTCTGTGAATATGAATGCCTGATTTCAAATGTCTCTTCTAGGCTATCCTGTTTTGCAGAAATGGGGGGGTCAAAGCTAAACTGTGAACAGCTGAAAGTAATTCCATTTGTACACTTATGCAAATGTTTATTCTTCCTCTATGACAGGATGAATAAGTAGGTTGAACCTACTTAGTCTTAACAATTATGTTTGTCCTAAAGTGTTCTTGGTCCATTTAACTTTGACCATGGCTGATCTGCTTAGATGTAATATCATATAGAGCAGCATAAAGCTGCACCATGATGTCACCCAGGATGTGGGCACACATATTTCTTCACCTACTCCTACCGAGTGTATGTAGCTCCCTCTGGTGATGAAGCCTTATAAGCTTCAGTCATCTCTCCTGCTGAGCTGCAGCAAGCATCTACATCAATGCTGGCATTCACCTAAATGCTGGCAGAGTGATTTTTGCTCAGTCCACAGTTTCTAGAGATTAGGACTCTTCTGCATCCCAGATTCTATTGCAAAATTATTCTGTTCTCCATGAGCAGTGTAATCCTGTTTTAAAACGGATTATGAACTTCCATCTCTGATGCAAATGCTTCACGTTTGATGTTGCTAACCCTTGGACAGCACTTTGAGATGCACTTTTAACTATTGCAGCTAACTGGAAAGCTCTCATGACCAACTGAGCAAAGTTGCATTGGGATCTGAATGCAACACCTAGACCATTTCAGCTATGTTTCATGTTCAAACAGGTTTGTTCATTTTTCCTGTCTCTCTGAGGAAGCAGAACCCCTCCCTGCCCACAGAGTTATCCTAAAGACTTTTCAAATGGGATGAGGTAATAAAGGAAGAGATCAGAATAGCCACTGAAGTTACACTCAGCATTAGCAATCAACTGCTCTCTGCATGCCCCATGTCATGAGGGGATATTTCAAAAAACATTTCACCTGTAGAGGCAAAAGAACCAGGCAAACAGGAAACCTCGTACACACCTAGCATAAAAAAAATCTATATTTGTCGAAGTATGGCTGTCTTATGAACAGCCTTTTTGTTTTCCTTCCTAATGACTGAAATAAGCTTACTCAGCAGATTTGATATAGCCCTTTTTTCCTGTGCTGCCATGCACATTTTTAACACTTCCATTTGAGAAGCACTTGAGCAACTGAACTCTGTGGTTTAATTAAACAGAATGTGGGTGACTACAGCTGCTTGGGTGTGTGTGGATTTGGCACCCTGGCATTACAGATATGTACTCCAGACATCTGTGCCAACAAACCTCCTTATTTGTTGTCCAGCTCAGTGCTGTGCTGGGCCAAAGACAAGACAAACAGTGTGATAGCTGGGACTAGAGTAGGTGAGGCACATCAGCCCCTGGGAATACAAACCAGCCCCAGGCTTCAGAAAAGCCTCCATAAAGCTACACATCATTCCTTTGTCCTTTTTGTTCTTGCTGAAAGATAAGATTCATCGCATGTCAGCCACTAGTAAATCCGTTTGATGTTTGAACATCTATGTGACATCGATTATTCTGATGTTAAATTTACATTGTTTGAGACAAAATCTGCAGAAAAACATGGGTAGCATATGAATGGAAGCTTTCTAAGCAGACATTATCTGGAAAATGATATCTCTGTTCCAGATTTCTTTATGACTCACACAACAGGGTTTATACAATTTGTTACTAATTTTAGAAATGAACTGTGGGATTATTTAAAAAAACTTCCATCTCACATAAACAATAAACTGTTAGACTAACAGAGGGTGTGTATTTTTTTCAAATTCCTTGTAGAGCTAATTCTGTGTCTAAAGCTTATGAAATGTACAAACTCCATTTCATGTGACTGTTATATCAAAGCCCGATGAAGTCAACAGAAACAATCCTGCTGACTACATGGGCTCCACATGGACTTTGGAGAGCACAGTTTTCAAGTCCTCTCGAAGGGACCTTTGCTGGAGGAAAGCAGTAATACAGATGAAACTACTGTTTTCCCAGATTATAACGTGCCTTGTGTCTCAGATTTCATAAACTGTCCTATCAAATAGTTTGTGTCTATCCGCATATTTAGTCATCAGCAGAAACAAGTAGCAACTTTCCAAAAGCTACACTGTTGTAGGCCCTCAAGATCTGCTTAGTGTTGGTAGTAGTAGCAATAATATAGTAGTATTAAGTTTTTACTTACCTGTTGCATATTTAGTAGCTAGAAGGTACTGTTACAATGCTTTTGTAGCTATCTGCCCAGTATGTGCCTTACACACCAGTCTCAGGGATGGTGGTGTTTCTGGTTGTTTTACTCACCCCAGTGCTGAGGAGCCTTGAAATGTACCATCTTGTGCTTTTACATTGCCTTCTCCAGAATTGCTGCTACTAACAGAACTGGCTGTTTTTCACTAAATGATTTTTAAAGCATTTATAAAACACATAATTACATTACTGCTCTTAAAAGGGCTACAGTTTTCAGCTCTGCCTTGCTGGAAGGCAGCATGAAAGCCTAACACTTAATAAAGCACATCCTTGTCTGCTTCTAGCAAAATACATCTCTGCTACAACAATTTTTTTTTTTAGGCCCTTTCTACCACAGGTTGGGCCTGCTTCAAGCTGAAGCTGAGTTCCAAGGGAGCTGGTAAGCAACTTCAAAGCTAGGCAGATAGTAACTTGAAAGCAAGATGGAAGACAAGAAAGTGAAACAGGTGAAGGGTGGGAAATGTACATTACAATTAAATAACAACTAGCATCAGCCAAAGCAAATATGTGGCTGTCTTTATGTTGATTGGTTTTTAAGCATTCAGTGTCAGCTACCAAGTTCAATACATGTTGCTGTGGATTCGCTTGCTTTGACAGAAGCTGCAAGAACTTTGATAACTGGCTGAAAAATAATGTTTCCAGTACAAGTTGTGCTTTGCCTTATCATGAATTGTCAACACAACAATTTTCTTCAGACCTGCTGTATGTCAGATAGGAGGCTGAACATAAAGGCCAAATCCAAATCCTGCTACATGTTAAAAGAAGCAGAAGCCTACATTATGTCTTGACTATTATATTTGGCCTAAACTAGGACTTCTGGATTCCCATTTTGCAATTTTCTTAAGAACAGATTATTCCCCATAACCTCTGTGTTCTTTTCCTAGGTGAGCTCAAAGATTTACCTCCTGCTGAAAAATGTAAAATCTAACTTCAGAACGAAATACAAGCTTTACACAAAGACACAAAAACTCTTAAGGGAAACTACCACATGACAGGGCAATCAAATCCAAGTGCTTAATCTTAGCTTCATCCATATCAGAGTCAGAACACTGCTTCCTTCATCTCAGTTATTTTTCTAGGCAGCCCATAAAACAACTCTCTCTCTCCTCTTTTATTCACGGAAGTGATGTTTTCAGCAAAGCTTTTGCCAGTGTAGATGAAAGCACTGGGCTGGTTTTGCACTGCTACCAAGGATTTTCATCCCAAGGATGGCAGCAGGCTGTTAGTATTAGCAAATCCAAAGTTCAAACAACAGTCTCCATAGCATTATAGTTCTCCACAGATTCCTTGTTGTTCTTGAAATCAAACAAGTTAACCAAAACAAAGTCTCTAGCCACTCAATACATTGAAGAACTCTCAATTTTCTCCGCATTTTACTTATTGTAAGGATTGTCATCTAAGGAAAATACTTTAGTATTTAATCTCTCTTATTGGCCATGGCTCCATAAAACGAGTTTGCTTTGTTTTAAAAATTTTAAGTTTACCCACTGCTTTCCATAAAAAAAACATTATCTTGCATAAAAAGCAAACAATGCAAGAATCATTTGCCAAGAATAAATAAACCACTGAAAGAAAGTGAAATACTCAATGCTCATGAACAAAAAACCCAAGCAATAACACAATGTCTTGGGATTCAAGCTTTCTGACTTTCCATCCATCTGCTACTTGACATTTTCTCTCTCCCTGCTTGTGTTACAGAGGTAACCAGAGGCTACTGAACTTCAGCCAAGCTAGCCTCTTCGTTGTCACGTGTTCTGTCAATTCTGTCACTTAGAAATGACTACAGACTATAAAGGTTCAGGATTCTCAGCAGAGGTAGAACTTGCAGAGAAAAACTGCCCTATACAAAAGCGATGCAGAGCAGACAGCACATAACAAATGTGCTGTGATGTCATGGCAGTGACTGTGTGCAGCTAGGAGAGGGGAAACTGGCATGAGTAGAGAAAAAAAAAACCTGGAAGAACAAATCAATCATTTATCAATCTTATGCTGAAAAACCTACCAAATCTGGTACCTTCTGCTCTGAATTAATACAGGGCTAAACTGTAACTACTCTGCCTGTCCAGCAGAACAGCACAGCCATTGTCCCCATGTTGCTGTGCACTCTTCCTCCGAAGCGAGGAAGTAACTGACAAGCGTGGGGACAGTCTCCAACCACACACCCATCCTCTGCTCCCTTCCAGCTCAAAGGCTGCCCATGGAGAATGGCTGGTGAGTCATAGGATGGCCCCACTCAGCACCCAAGTGAGAGAACAGAAAGGGAGGGGAAATGTCTTAGCTCATCTGTCTTATCATCTGGGAAATGCATGTTGTGTCCCTGTGTTTAACAGGATTAAAACATTTCTTAGGAAATCAGAACCTTTTAGCTGTACCTAAGACTTCTGGATTTTGCTGACAACAGAAATAGTTTTTCACATTCTTAATTCTTCAAAGTACATCTCAACTAATGATACAGGACAAATCCTCCTCTCCCTTGGCATTCATATCCATTAGAGACTTCTTGGCAGTGTATTTACATTTATTTACATTCAGTGCTACACTACAACTTACTTAGCTTTTCACTATTCCTTACTATCATGTAAGAATTATAAAAAGAATATCTGCTTTTAGATTTAAATTTCCAAATATCAGACTGGCAATTTTAATAGCACAATTGCAGGCTTTGTTCCGCTAGGTTTATATATATGATATATATTAAAAAAATATGACAAATTCAAGCATATTGCATGCAAATGCATGCCTGCAAAAACAAGTTTATCACAATCTAGTTTAAAAGCTAGTCTTGGATATTTTTATGAAAGGTTGAGAACATACCTTTAATGTTGATCAATGTACATGTCTGTGCCCATAGTATGTCTCATTCAAAATGCATATTTTACAGCAGTTCATGAAAAGGGTATCAAGTGATAGAAAGAAACATAGAAAGTGGCTGCCTTTGCTCTGAACCTTCAGGAATAACTCACCAAGCCTTCCTCAAAAGCATCTATGCAGTTATGGCTTTGGAGTCAACAGCTGTGTTTGAATCACTTTCTTAAACCTTGCTAATAAGAAAAAGTTTACCAATAGGAACATTTTAAAAAGGAAAATGGGAAAAATATCCTATGAACTGAGCTGTACTCTTCCAATACAACCACGCATTTGCAATATACAAGTATCTACATCCATTACAGACAATAATTTAAGTAAATTAATATTACAATAAAAACAAAAGTTCATGCAGTTATTGAAAAGTAACAGTAGGGAGCAGCCACTTCACAGTTTCACTGCAGTTTCCTCCACAGTCTGGACTGTGACTAGCATAGAGTTAAAACAAGGAGTGTAGACAGAGCTCCAAGCACTAGAAAGCCAGCCTGCACTGTTAATTCATTTGGGGACTCTGCAGGAACAGTTCCATCTTTTGCTATAATATGTTAACAGAAATGGATGTGTCAGACATTAAACATAATCCACGTACTTGCTGTAGGCAGTTCCACTAGCCAGGCTCTAACAGAAATGTTATTACAATGCAACTCCATTTGCTCCAGACCTTGCCACTATCACTGACTAGACACAGGACCAAGAAACTCTTGCTTTGCATACTTGGTGTGAGTTTGGAGGAACGGACAGACAGGAAGAGAAGAAACATCTGTGCAGAGATAGGAAGGCTTTTATTGGCTTAGCACTTACATAAACGCAGCCTGTTGCTTTGCTCCTGCCAGGAGGCTGGAACAAGAGCTTTTCCCAGCCTCTCTACAATCAGCAAGTTTCCACAGTCAAGCAGAATGAAAATGCTTTTCTTCCTCCAGGAGGAATGTGAGAGCACCATGTGAACAGGAGTGGTGCAGAGTCCAAAGGGCTCCAGCAGACAAATAGCCACTGGTACTGATGAGAGCAACATACCTAGATAAGCTGAAAACGACATTGAAAGGAATAGGATTTTGCTTATCAAGGCAAATATGAGAAAGGGAACTGTTGTCAATTTATAACTGCTCCAGTTCCAGGTCACGGAAGCACTCAGCACTGAACCACTTTTTTGAATCCAGCTGGTTTTATCTGAGAGTAAATGCCAAGGAAGGAGGACAGGCAGTGTCAGACCTGCGCTTAGTTAGCTGTCCCACATCTCCCTGAATTTTCTGTAAATTTAGAACCTCCTAAAATCTGTCCTTCTCCTCTTGTATACGGTTTAGTAACTTCTTTGCTCTTCTGTATGGCAAAACTGAAAGTCAGCTGGTTTGACTCCCTGCATAACATACAATCCTCAGTACCATGGTCTCATTTTTTTTGTTACAGCTTCTGAATGGTATGAAATGGTTGTGGCAGCCACTGCAGTCTGTCTTGAACCAGCTATAGCTTTTTAATTTCCTGTATTGTAGCTCCTGTAGGAGCAAGAAGCTTTCAGCAACACCAGACACATAGCCTCATCCAGCAGAGCTGGTCATGTGTTGGATGGCTTAGCTGACCTGCACTATGGCATGAGGAGTATTTCACATACTTTGTCAAATGTATATTTCATATACAAATATCAAATGCTTTTTTTGTTGATAATTTAATTGTAGCCAAGGTTACCACTCATTTTCTTCTGAAGTTCATCTTAAATATTTGACAGCATTAGCAGTATCATTCCAACCTGTTAGTCCAAAGCACTGCTAGTGAAAAGCAAACTTTACCTCTGTAGGCATTCCCTGATGCCCACAATGAACTGCTACCAAAGTATTGTAAAAAGGCTGTTTTGCCCTTGTTTCTTGAACACACACACTCCCCCCAGTAACTGAAGACTAATAACTGGGCATTCTGGTGGTGATTTGAAAGCCTCTCATCAGCCCTGAATACTTCACCCCTAATGGTGTTACTGACTTGTCTAATCATGGTGAATGCCATCACACTTAACTGATGACACTCCTGCTTTTAAAGATCCTGGGGTTAAGCTGCTGAGCAAGATTTTTGTGGCAATGCCAACATCAGATGGTTTAGCATCTGATCAACATGCGTTAGGACAGGCAGCAAGGTGGCTGAAGTTCAGCTCAGTCAAGATGAAGGCACATTGTTCGGTATAGTGAAAGCTCTAACATGAGTCACAGTGGTGTTCCCTCAGCTACTACTAAATGGTAGTAACTATCCGCAGTGCCTGTTTTCCCCATATGTAACACAAAGACTGCAAGGGCTTGTTTCTGTTCTGGGCCTTGCTCTAGTTATCTGCGATAAAACACTGAAGAGCTGCTTCACATTGTATGTGGATTCATAGTGCATATATTGGAAAGTGTGGGTGGCAACAAACTAAGCAGCCAGTCTATGGAGAGGTGTTACGCAATAGCATGCTGTATGGCATTACTGTCATCCTCCACTGCCAGTGTCTGCACACTCGCAAAAGGACAGAGTAATTTCCCAAGGAAAGAGCTAGTTGCTCCCACGGCCCCTATGAAGTTTGATCACTTAGTTGGCCTTCAGAGTATAGTTCTGTCAAACATACTTTTGATGAAGCATTCAAAGAGTACTGCAGATGACATAACTGCTGACTGCAAATCTCCAAGTTTCTTGAATTAAACTATTTGCTTAAACACAATTAAAAGCTCCCATGACATTATGGCAAATCTATTGCAATACATTTAGGCTGAAATATATTTCTTGGTATTTTGAAGATGTTTCTTACTCTCCATGTAGTAGCTCTGGTTACTCTGTCTTTCCCATTCTCCTGGGCAGGTTCCAAGCACGGGGACTTGCTACTGGTGTAACAGCTACTCACCTTGGCTACCAAAAAGGCCAAGTGGGAACAAATATGACAGGTCTTCTAGCACTTCCTATCACCACAGGACCACACCAGTGACAAAATGGAAGCCCAAAGGGTAGAAAGCAAGAACAGAGTCAGGTACCAAAATATCAGGTGTTCAGCCCCCTATTTTTCTGTTACAGGTTGGAGTAAAGGCAATCATGTCTTTTGGGTAAGTAGCTTTCTACCACCTCTTCCTCACGTAGTCAGAAATTCTTCTATCTGTAGAACTTGTAGTAAAGTGTCTATCTAATGTCAGACAATTTAAACAGTGCTTGATGTATGATGACCAGAAATCAAGTGAGCTAATCTACCAGAGGGTTATGCAGCATTATATCTGGTCTTTTATTCTCAGAAGTAGTTAATAAATCATGTTACAGGATAGAGTGAAAAAAAACAAACCCACTGGCTGGTTCTCTAGGACCATACTGCAGGAGAAAGGACCCCTACACCTCCTAAATTATTTACTAGACCCAGTGTGTAATATCATGTAGCAGTTCCTAGCTGTACGCACTCTGGCAGCTCAGCTCTCCACCGCACTGTTCTAATTTTATGCTAGCATAATAGGCTGTTAACAAGGCTGAAACATGGCCAAATCTTTTTTCATCCCATTGTCTCCAAAAAGGCAAAAGATTAAAGGAGGATGTTATGTCAGAGAATAAAAAAACTGAACACTTAAAAAAAAGTCTGCTTTTCTATCTAACTCGCGCTGAAGACAGCACTTTTACACACGCTGGGTACGAGATGGCATGCAGTCAAGCTGTCCTGGGTTATACCGGCACTCCCTGATCTGCCCGCTTATAGCCCTGCCAGTGCCAAAGGGTACTGCTGACTGGAGTCAGAGTACTGTTGAAAAAACTTTCTTCCCTGTACTTGAGGCTACAGCAAGCAAGAAGGAGCCTGGCTGCTGGCTGTTCTGTTTTCCAGCCTCTGCAGCTCTCCTGTGCTCTGATTGATCTAGGGGAGTAAAGCGGGCCCCACAAACAAACAATGAATTCATCCTCACATTCAGCAGCTCCTGAAGGCTCAGCACAGCAGCAGCTCAAATCTCATTTTGCAGAGCTTTTCAGTACTGCAGCAAGAGAGAAAAAGAACATGACCTCTCTTTTCAGACTTTTCTAGGTGGTGGTGGTGGCAAGGTGCCATTGGTTTTGGGGAGAAGGACTGTGGAACAGCCACCAGCAGTTTGGGAAAGAGACCACATACACAAGTCATAAAATTCTTGAACTCAAACTGTTAAGTGGAATAACGTCCAAGTACTTTGTTGCTATTTATTGCTTTATAGACATCAATGCAACAAAAAATCCTATTATAGTAAAAAAGTTAACACAAAAACAACCAATCACTCATAAAATTCAAGTGAATTTATCTACAAATCCAGACATCTCTGTGTGAATAACCTTTGGTATCATTCACTCAGCTTTATTCCTGACTGTAGCTCTGTACACAAAGCTCCCCTTGGGTATCGAAACATGTGTTGCTCCATCTGTCTCACAGCTGGCTATGCCTTCTTGCATAATAATTGTGCAGTATCTAAAACAATGTAAGAAATCACCATCAACTACCAAAGAGTGTTGCATTTTGGCTCAATTTTCTAATAAGGTGCCTGTAAATTTTCTGAGATATAGCCATATGACCACATCTGTTGTGGAGCAGAACACAACCCCATAAAGCCCCTCATGTACTTCTCTCTTCACAAGCCCTTAGAATCAGAGCAGCTAACCTATTTTTTAGTGTCGAGGACAAACTCCCTGCCAAACCAATTCTCAGCAGATGTTCTGATTCAGCACATACCTTACCTGTTAAACAACAGACTCAGCGATGGGACCTCTGACTACTGGAGAATATCATTGTTTGGGGCCTATAAAACAAGGCTGGGAATAAAAATATCCCATTTGCCCTGAAAAAGGATACACACAACAAAACCACTTGTGAGGAAGATGAATCCATGTTATCTACCAAGTTTACTAGATTACAAGGCAGTGGTGGAAAGCAGGATATTTACATGAAACAGCCTGGATAATAAAGGTCAGTGGATAAATAGTCATTTCACCCCACAAGAAATTATCATTGTTGACAAAGACCATTAGGAGACAGCGCACTTAGGTTCCATTTAGAGCTGGACGAACTAGAAGTAGCACATTGTTTGAGGTTTGCTCAATTTTATTCAAATTGAAGTATTTCCTTCACACATACGTGCATCACAACCAGTTTTCATTATGAATGTTGAAGTCACACTGATATGATTAGAACAAACACTGGAAAGTGAATGAGGTTTAAAAAACCACTGCTTCCTGTAAAGCAGGTTTGAATATTGATGTTTTCACTCGACATCCACACTCTGTTTTCTATAAAGCAAGCTTGAATACTGAAGTTTTCACTGGTGATGTCTGCGATACATTGGATATAAACATAACGAATGATTTGGCAGCATGTGCTAAAGCTAAATTCATATTCCCATTTAAGAAAGGAAAAGGCTATCGCACTGGAAGAAAAGCCTGATGTTTATCCTGCTTTTAATTGATGTCTCTATTATGTGGCCTCTCAAAGACTACTAAAGCAAACATCACAGTACATGTTTCTGACTTGCCTAATCTCTCCCTGTCCAGGCTGATTTATTAATTTCAGTTGAAGATTAGCCAACACTGAACTGTAACAGATTACGTTCAGCGTGAATTAGGTTCCATGTAGAGTCTGACGTACTGGAAGCATCATATTGTTTAAGGATCGCTCAGTTTTATTAGGATGAAGTATTTCCTGCACACACACATGCATCACCTCCAATTCAGTGCGAGAAGTCACTTGGTATATCCAGAATCTGTGGTGTTCAGTGCCTGGCCAAAGATCATGAAAGTCAATTACTTCAAGCCTCTATTGAGATTGCAACCCAAATTTCAACTATTGAAGTTCTTGGAAACTGTAGTCAAAATAGTGGATATGCTTATCTGACCTGGGGAAACATAAGCCTGTCTTCTGATCACCTAATAGGCTGGGGGGGTTGTTTGGTTTTTTTGTTGATTTGGTGTTTTTATTTTTACAGACTGCTGCCTAATTACATGTTGTTGACATCATGGTGTGTACTCCTTTACAGCATTATACACCAATGTTTTTTAAATGTATATGAGCAACATACTGCTTAAGCAATAATTCTGTTTACTCTAAGCAGCAACAAAAATCAGAAATATAGAACCCTTTTTTTTTCCCCAAGTGATTCTTCTATCTATTTCTTTCCAGAACTAGGCTGAGATTGAAAATTAACTTCCACAATAATCCATTCTGATATCACAAGCAAAACTAAGTATGTTTCTGAAATTATATTGGCAGCTGGCAGTGCTGGAAAATTCTTCATATAGAAAGGTTTCAGGATATATTTGTAATCTGATTTTGAAAACACAGTTCCTTCTTTTAGAAAATCTCGCTAATAGCTGCAAGCAGGAGAATGCAAAAAGTGCAGAAGAGAACAGTTTTCCATAAGTATATGTTAATGTTTGCCACAATGTATCAACAACACTTGTTAGTTCCTCTATATGCTGTCTTTTAAAAGAAACAGAAATAGTCTATCATCTTCATTCACTGGCAATTCAGCAGTTTTCATGATTTATTATCTATAGTTTTTCTCTGTGTTTATAGAAGAAAGCTGTACATGTATAGCACAATTTATTTGCTGTTCTATTAAATTCTTGAAGAGAAAATTATCAGCATATCCTCAGATATCCAGTCCTTTCTAGTATGTGATGAAGTCACAGAAAAAAAAAAAGTGACTCACTCTAGGATAGAATTCTTAAAGGCAACTCACAGAATTTGGAAACAAAAATCCCATCTGTTCACACTAAATATGAGTTAGATGAGATTGAAAGTCTCACTTCTAACATTTAACGTATGTTCAGATCTCAAGATTCCCATCCTCCACCCCCCTAAACAATTTATATCACTGCAACTGGTTTCAGTAACTCTCTTGCATAATATGGAATGACTGTTTCCTGTAAATGCTGCATACCCTTTTTTTTTCATGTAATGCTCACCAGTGTATTTTTAACTGCTTTTCATACATATATTTCAAAGGTAGTTTGGACATATTCTTTATAAGGGTTAAATCAATAGCTCTTTTGTAGTGTCTCAGCCTGATGACTGGAGAGCAGTTGGATTATAAACAAGAGACTTTGTTTCATTGTTTGTTTTTTTTTTTAAATGACAGGCAATCAGTGTTCTTACTGTGATAAATCCTTGTTACTTGCCAAGCTCTGAGAATAATATATTCTTAAACCGAGAGAATGTTTACCTTAAGGAAGCAGCAGATATCGTAATTTCAGATCCAACTCACCATCATTGTACTGTTGTGGAAATAATTGTTGCAGAATGGACAGTAGCTTTTCCTTTAAACACTATGAACTCAGTTTTGTAATGAGAAAGCCAACTACTCGAGTACTGTCGTTCAGTGCTTGTTACTTCAAAAAAATCGTAAAGCCATTCAAACAAGATCTTTACACATTGCTAAAATACAAACTGCCATTTTATTACGACCATTTATCTCAGAACAAAGTCAAAATGAGAATCCACTGTTAATGTCTCCACCACCATCCAACAGATGCGTGGTCTACATATAGACGCTACAGTTACTTGAACAAAGTTGTATACTTCCCTCCTCCATTCTCCTTTACATATCAGAATGGACCATATCCATTTCTGAGGGTGAATCGAACATCTGGAATGATGACTTCCATCATTTAAGTATTATTATTGACACCATAAAAAAAAAATCAGTAAAAGACTATGAAGAACAGTGGGATGGAGCAGTAAGAGCTGAGCTGCTCCCTAAGGGAAGGCTATGGGGGAGCTGAGGATGGCCACAATACTGGCTGGGCAGTGAGCTCACCCACAGGGCACAGTCCCACAGCGCCCAAGGTGGGTGATGACAACAGGTCCTGCCAATGGTCCAATGACCATCAGGCAAAAGCAAGGTAACAAGTCAGATACAAGACCAAACTGGGAAATACAAACAATAATTTGTGAACAGGACTTGGAACAGCTACAACAACTGTGATATAGCTCAACCCAGGACTGAAGGCCCAGGTCTACTGTTAAATAAGGCTTTTGGACCCATGGGTAGGTGGTGGATGTGCCCTATAGCTGGATCCATACCATCTCTTCTAGGACGTACTGCTGAAAACTCAAACTCATTCTGCGTTCTCCAAACTTCAGCCTTTTCTCTCTGACATTCTTTCCCACCTCTCAAGAAAATGAAGTGGCAATATAGAGGCTCCTCTCATCCACTTTCTTTATTAAGTCTGTACCATTATTACATTATTACCACTATTACTTTCTTTGCAGTGACAGGTGGTGGTTAGTAACTAGAGTTTGATTTACAGTAACTGTTAGTAACTTCTAAAAAAAGTAATTCAAAATTTTTACTCTAACAGTAGAAAGACATAAGCCTCAAGTTACACAGCAAACCTCCCATCAGACTCCATTTCATGTAAAAATGTGGCCAACTATGTCAGAACTTCAATCTTGTGCTCTAGTCTGGAAAAAACACAGTAACAGACAAGGAACAAAACTTCTACTGATCTATCCTCAGAACCTGAGTGACAATGTGAAACAAATTCAGTACTGTACTACACAGCCAGATTTAGGAACATTGGAATTCTGTTTGGAGATACTTCAAGCACACTTGTATTGCATAAGCACACACAGACTTGGCTTTGTGAACATGTAATAGACGGCTGCTTTGCTCACATGGCAAACTAAGATAAGATTCAGATATAACTGAAAGAACATTGTGGGAAAGTATATTCTTAGCCAGAAAGTCATGTCTTTTGAGAGATGGAAATTGAAAAGATTTTTTTGTTTTATGCTTCAGTTTGTGCCCATTGCCCCTTGTCCTGTCACTGGGCACCACTGAAAAGACTCTGGCCCCATCCTCCTGACACCGACTCTTCAGATATTTATAAGTATTTATTAGGTCCCCTCGCAGCATTCTCTTCTTCAGGCTGAACAAGCCCAGCTCCCTCAGCCTTTCCTCGTAGGAGAGATGCTCCAGTCCCCTCATCATCCTTGTAGCCCTCCGCTGGACTCTCTCCACTAGCTCATCATCTTTCTTGAACTGGGGAGCCCAGAACTGGACACAGTACTCCAGATGGGGCCTCACCAGGGCAGAGTAGAGGGGAAGGAGAACCTCCCTCAACCTGCTG